>Ga0209631_10000068_pt1 | contig 127277 bp, 108 predicted proteins | sample COG_08_FD_184752 | JGI IMG/M metagenome (GOLD analysis project Ga0209631, IMG submission 184752) | Pelagic Microbial community sample from North Sea - COGITO 998_met_08 (SPAdes) (version 2) | ecosystem: Environmental > Aquatic > Marine > Neritic zone/Coastal water | place: Helgoland, sampling...
TCAATTTAGATGGGCTTAGGGGCGGAGTAAACTTTGGCTCTGGTGGCGCTGTGTTTAAAGCCCAAACTGGTGGGCTGAAAACATCACACGTCTCTCGAGTGGGAGACACATCTTTGCCATCGGGGCTTTCTTCTTGTGTGTTAGATAACCTGAAAACGCTCTCCCCTGTTGTCGTGAGGACTTCTTTAGCGATTTCTTTAAAAGCGGGCTCAATAAGCTTGTACCAACAATCATCGCTGGGCTCACTTTTACCTTCCCACCCGCTGATATATAAGCGGTCCCGGGCTCTTGTCATGGCTACATAGAGAAGGCGGCGATATTCCTGAGCGCGCAATTGTTTGTTTTCTTCAGCCAGGGCGGTAGTGCGACTTTCTTTTTGATCCTCTGTGGGCCCCCACAGGAGGGCTGGTTCTGGATCTTGGATCCAGTGTAACTTTGATTCGTGGCGAGACGTTGGCACAGAACACGTGTCGGGTAAAAAAATAATATTACCCTGTAACCCTTTTGAACCATGAACGGTCATAACGCGAACTTCACCTCGGCCTTGTTCTAAATCGCGTTTAATCTGGGTGCGTCCAGTCTCGATCCAGCTAAGGAAGCCTTGCAGGGACGGCACGTGCTCGCGTTCAAAATCAATGGTTAGCCTTAAAAATTCGTTGATGGGATCATCCGCTTCTTGGCCAAGTCTTGCGAGTAGGTCTCTGCGCCCCCCTTCCGGGCCAAGTAGTTGGGCATAAAACTCGTATGGTGGCATATAGTCGGCGCGGGCCATCAGTTTTTTCAGACGCGCGTGGGCCTTAAGATATTTTGCATTTCCCTTGGAGGCTTTTTTTAGCACCGCCCATAAGGTGCCAGCTCTTTGGTAGGCGAGGGGAAAAAGATCTTCATTGTCCCTAAAGTCAAACAAAGGCCCTTTCAGAACCACTGCTAGGGTCAGGTCGTCTTCGGGTAATAGTACAAAGCGTCCAAGCGCTAATAGGTCCATCACTGCCAACTGTTCAGTTAGAACCATGCGGTCGGCCCCGGCGACGGGAATGTTATATTGTTTCAGAGTGTTGACCATTTTTTCAGTAAAGCTTCCACGCTGGCGCACCAAAATCATGATGTCGTCTGCGCGGATAGGGCGTCCCGCAGATAGAAGCTCTTCACCATTTTCAAGCCAGCCTTTGATGGTGTCAGCGATGCGCCTCGCCATACGATCTTCCGGGCTGTCTACCGGGAGACGATCGACTGGTGCGTCCCATGGTTTGACCTCAATAGCCTCCCCCTTTTTAATGGTTGGCCATAATTCAACAAGCCCAGCTTGCCCTTGACGGTCCCACTGATGAATGATTGAATTTTCATTAAAGGTCAAACCTTCACGGGCGATCCCACGTTCAAAAACCTTATCAACAGTTCTCAGAATTGATGCAGTGGAACGATATGATCTTTCCAGTTCAACAGGTTCAAAAGATTTGTTTGCACAAAGCGCTTCTTTGGAAAAATACTTTCTTGTATGACCGAACATTAATGGGTCGGCACCTTGAAAGCTGTAGATTGATTGTTTTTCATCACCAACGGCGAAAACAGTCCGCTCGGTCTCTCGTGCGCCAAGACCTGTGAAAAAGTCTCCTGATAGCGCCTTGATTACATCCCACTGATCAGAACTTGTGTCTTGGGCCTCGTCGACTAAGACATGATCTAAACCTCCATCCAGCTTGTAATGGACCCATGAGGCACCGCCCTCAGCCTGTAAAAGATCACGGGCTTTAAGAACTAGATCATCGTAGTCTAGTAAGGAACGTGCTTGTTTTAGCTGTTCGAAGATGTCAAGGAGATGGTGACCCAGCTTGATAAGCGCTTGGCTCGCTAGAAAAATGCTACAACTTCGTAAGCGCTCTTCGACAACAAGAATTCGTTGCTGTTCTTCGGCCAAAGCTTTCAACAAGTTTGGGTTGGCCTCCGCTATTTTATTTGACATCAACTTCTTGCGAGGCTCGTTACCCTTAGTCAGAAAAAATGGTTTGTAGACATCATCAAAAGTTATAGCCCGGGTAACAACGTCATTTTTTAGCCAGCCTCGCAAGTTTTTAGCTTTTATATTTTCAGGGTGAGTGCCACCAGACAGAGCCTCAGTCGCGATCAAGATAGTATTCTTATCGAAGTAGCTTTCATCACATGCCTGATCAAGAATACTTTGCGCAGTTTCTTCTTTTTCGATCCCTAGTGCTCGTCGGGAGGCATCAATGACTGCATCAATGTTCCCATAGCGCTTGAATAAGCTACGTAAATGTGTGCGTTGGGATGAAAGGTCGCTCATTAAAGCGGTGAACCCTTCTTCGTTCAAAAGTTCTGCCATCAGTGTCAAGGCATTTGCCACATCCTCTGAAATACTCTCGTGGGCCTGCACAAAAAGACGATCTCGTGCTTCGTTCATCAATTCAGTTGAGGCGCGTTCGTCAATGACGGAAAAATGTGGTGAAATGCCGGCCTCGATGGGGAACCTCCCAAGCAAAGATTCACAAAAGGCGTGGATGGTGCGAATTTTGAGACCGCCCGGCACATCCAGGGTTTCTGCAAATAGGCGCTTGGCCGGGGCAAGTACAGTTTTTTGCGGTGTCTTGCCAAGTAAAGCTGTAATTTCGACTAGTAGTACGTCATTCTTTGCGGTAGCCCACCTGCCCAGACGATCGGAAAGTCGAGTAGCCATTTCTGCAGCCGCAGCTTTAGTGAATGTCAGGCACAAAATCCTTTGTGGCTTGACGCCGGCCAGAAGTAGGCGGGTGATACGATCAGTCAGCACCTGTGTTTTGCCTGTCCCAGCGTTGGCCGAAACCCAGACAGAGCTCTCTGGATTAGCAGCGGTGACCTGGGCAACTGTACGAACCTGTTGAATTCGGGTGCTGTTGCTCACGGATCGCCCCTATCACTATCGTCACCAGCCATCCATTCCTTAACTCGGGCTAGGTGATCATAGTCACCAAAACGGCTTAAAAACTGTGGTACGGGCCGCGACAGATAAGGTGTTGTTTCATCATCAAAGTCAGCAACCCGCTTCTTCAGACCCCTAAGGGCATCTGCAGCAAGGGTTTCAACATCTTTAAAAACTCCTGTTTCCTTGCCGGCCGGCCTTCCCCCCGATAATTTCATGTAAATAAGCTTTGAGATATTAGTTGGTTTAACACCGTAGAATTTTCCCTCGGCTGCTATGGCGGCTTCCAGGGTCAACTGGGGTGTCAGGCCACTTTTGATTTGCCGTTCTGTGGGCGCCCCACCTGTTTTATAATCAATGATTGCTAGGCTACCATCAGGTGTTTGGTCGACACGATCAGCCCGGGCATTCAGGGTGAAGTCCCCACCAGGTGCCGCAAAGGTAATCTCACCACTAGTTTCTGTGCTTAAGGGAATGCGTCCTGCGTTGCGCTGCAGTGTCTCATTTTCAACAAACCATCGGGCCATACGTTCGAATCGGGGCCACCAGAAAGCCCTTACAGCGGAGTTTTGTATTTGTTCATCAAAAACCTGAGCGCCGATTTCTATCAACTCTGCATAGGAATTATCGGGCAGATCGTCAGGGTACTTTTTGACAAAGCGGTCTAGCGTATCGTGAACGATGATGCCGCGATGGTTAGTGCCCAGTCTAGCATCTATGGGGTCAAGCACTTTGAGTTTTAAGATGTGGCGGGCGTAGATAGAGTATGGGTCACGGATCCAGGTTTCTATCCTTGAAACTGAGAGGTTGCGTGGCCTACTTTCTAATGGTGGGGTCGGTAATGGTTCTGTTGGATCAAGATACTCTGTGGGTCTGTCTAACCCAGCAAAAAGCGCGCTTAATTCTGGGTCCGGCTGAAACTGGGACTCAAGTGGTGTTCCACTGAGCAGGGTTTTTATGCGCTGAAGCCAGCGAGATGGAACTGTCGGCGATCCATTACTACGTGTGGACCGGCTAAGAATAACTTCCTTGGCAGAGGCGGCCTGGCTAAAGTCGTGGGCGGTCAGGCCCAAGCGACGTTCCGGTTGCGAAAGCCCAAATTTTTCTAACATGGGACGGCTCATCCACGGGCTTTCTGAAGCCTGCGGCGGCCAGCTATTCTCGTTCAATCCGCCTAGGATCATCACATCAACCTGCTGCAAGCGTGCTTCAAGAAGTCCCCAAATATGCAGGCGTGGGTGGCTTCCATAAGCCGGACGGTGTACTTGGGGGCTAAGCAAAGAGTCTATGAGGGCGGGGTAATGCCTAGCATTGATGGCTCCTAATAAGTCCGACGCTTCATTCAGTTCTGCAAAGAATGAGGCTAGCGCCTCTCCATCTCTACCACCCCAAAGCCGAGCCTCACCGTCTTTTTCGTTTGTGGTTGCCAATGCCTCGGCCAGTTGTACATGGCCTGCCAAAAGATCTTTTAAGGGAACTTGAGGTAGCTTAAACATAAGGGCGAAAGGGCGAATAATCTCATCTAGCCCATCAATTAGCTGTTCTATCCCACGGACTTTTTCCTGATCAGCTCGTTGTACGGTGGTCCTTAAGGCCGCGTATCCCAATCCTGGACTGAGGCTGAGCCGCAAGGTTACTTCAAGACGCCGAACTAGTTTTCTGAATTCTGAGGGGTTCATGCCGCCCGCAGCATAAGGATGTTTTAAAAGACCAAGTAATTCAACTGGAACTATTCCGTCTGCCACGACGCGCGCGCATTGGCGCATAAAGGTTCCAGGTGGGGTTTTTGTTAAGGGATATCCAGCTGAATCGTCAATGTTAATTTTCCAGCGAGCCAGTTCGGCTGTTACACGTCGTGCAAGGGTTCGGTCCGGCGTAACAAGGGCCGCAGTTTTTCCTTCAGTTTCTAGGACTCTGCGCAGAGCAAGTGCAATCATTCCAGCTTCTTCTTTTTCGTTGTTTGCCTCTATTAGGGTGACACCGCACAAAGCCTCAACATCCAGCTTAGTTCGGGTTTCCCAGTGATCGGTTACGCTGGCCGGAATTAGGGCTTGGTTTATGAGTTTAGCTCGTGAGAGAGGCGCAATGGTCTTGGTGTGGGATTGCCAGTCCATAACGTCGCTACGCGCTATTTGTAGATGCTTAAGAAGATGGGCTAAGCCGTACTGGGGATGGCTTGGTTCCAAGGCCTGCCAGACTGCTTTGTCTGCATCTTTATCTAGTCCTGGGAGAATCACCAAACCGTTCGCCATTTGACTGATAGTTTTCAGCAGATCTGCTGTAGCTGGAATAGATCCTGTAGATCCAGCGGCAATAACAGGACCGGGTGGTGGATTTTTTTCCCATAGCTTGGTTTGGGCATTGAGGAGACGATTACGTCGCTCTGCTGGATCAAGAGCACCTTGTTCTGCCAGAATAGTTGGCCAGTGCTCGTTTAAGATAGCCAGGAATTCTAGAGTTTTTTGCCAGTGCTTGGAAAGTCCTTCATCTTCGACCAGCGTATTAAGTTTATCAAAAGACAGCTGTTCGGTTTGAACTTGATCGAGCAGGTGGGCTAATTCCTGGGCCAGTCTTGCAGCCTGATCGGTTGTTACATCGCTGTCTTTTCGCGCCATGATCATATGCGTCAGTAACAGCTGGCGGTGTAGGTATGGTATTTGTGGGGCAATTTCAAATGAAGCCTCTCCCGACAGCTTATCGGCTCCACTTAAAACCAGTTCATCCTCATCAATGTCTCCAAGGGGTAACATTTTGGGGAGTAACATGGGCTTGCCATCAGTCAAACGTAGGAAGGCTAAACTTAATGAGCGACAGGCACGTCGAGTTGGCAGTAGGATGGTAATCTCTACAAGAAATTCTGGTTTACTTGAATAGCGCTCAAGGATTCCAGCCGCTAGGGTATCAAGAAATGGAAGCCCAGCACTGATATTGAAGACGTTCGGCTTTCCTCTCATCTGCGTTTTATTCCGGAGTAACGCTTTCGCATATAATCTTCGGCCTCATCAAGAGACTTCGGAGTGCCCACATGGAACCATTCACCGTCATGGACAATGCCATAAAGCCTTCCACTTTTAATAGCTTTATCATAAAGTACATTAAGTGAAAATGGGCCTTCAGGAGATTTCTTGAAAAGCCTTGGGTGAAGAATTTGGACGCCAGTGAATAAATAAGGTGAGACCTCGCTTTCAGGGCGCCTTGACAACACTCCTAGGGGATCCACATCAAAATCACCCAAGCCTTCATAACCGTATGCATCGACGGTTGAATGCAGCATCAGTAAAGCATCCATTTTAGCTGCATCCCAGTGAAGGACCATTCGATTTACCGCGTCCTGAGAGCCGTTCAGCCACAGCGTGTCGCCGTTGCAGGCAAAGAAAGGCTCATTGCTGAATTTACTAAGAGCATTGCTAATGCCACCACCAGTTTCAAGAATTTCATCTTCAAGCGAAAATAAAATTTTTACATCAAGGCGTTTTTTTAGATGCTTATGTATCTGTTCACTTAAGTGGTGAGTATTGACAACAAACGTTTCTACACCTCCTTCATGCAGTCGGTCGATAGTGCGGTCAATCAAAGTTCTACCAAGAACCTTGACTAATGGTTTGGGCTTAGTGTCCGTGATTGGGCGCAGACGTACACCAAACCCAGCGGCTAAAATCATAGCACGTTTTATATCTGTCACGGGGATATCTCTGGAATGCCGCGCATGGCGCTGGGCATGTGGGTGTCAAACCAATATTTCAAATTAGCAAGCACTGGGTGTTCCAAAGCCGTTTCAAGTAGCGCCCAGACCCGGGGAATGTGGATAAGATAACCCGGCTTGCCGTCACGCTGGCAAAGCCGTGTGAAAATTCCAATGACTTTGGCGTGACGTTGCGCGGCTAGGATAGAAAAAGCAATACCGAACGAACCTTGATCCATTTTGGGAAAAGCTGAGAGATAACGCTCAATCATCTTGGCTTTTACTCCTGGTCCTAAATCACGACGGGCATCTTCCAGCAAGGACATTAAGTCATAAGCGGGATGTCCAACCACTGCGTCCTGAAAATCGAGTAGCCCGCAGGCCTTTATTCCTGAACGCTCACCTAGCCATATTAAATTATCTACGTGGTAGTCTCGCAAAACCAGCGTCTTTGGTCCAGAATGTATACGGGGGAAAAGTTCCAACCATATATTTCCATAAGTTCTTCGTACATATTCAGTGGCAGGCACACCAGCAAAAGCGGGATAATTCCATTGGGGCGCCATAAAGGCTTCATCAAGCAGGCGACCATTACCATAGGTGGGCAAAGATGGCGGAATACTCTCACTGCGCGGACGCTTGTGAAGGTCAATCAGCACATCAATGGCCAACTCATAAAGTGCCATCTCGTTACCACCTTTTGAGAGAACCTTTGTGTAGGTGGTGTCACCAAGGTCTTCAAGCAACAGTAATCCGTCCTCTTCATCTACTGCAAGGATTCTCGGTGCAGAATAGCCAAGCCGGGTTAAATGCTGGGCAATGGTAATAAACTGATGCACATCGCCGTCAGGTGGTAGCGCATCCATTAGCACGGCACGCTTACCTGACAGCCATATACGATCATAGCGGCGAAATGAGGCATCCCCAGCTAGAAAAATACGCTCTGCGCCACCCCACCCATTTTGATTAAGGAAAGCCTTAATAATACGGTCACGCTCAAGGCTCATAAAGAAATCTCCTGCAACCGTTTGTACCAGCTATCGCCTGCGGTGATCACTGCTTGACGATGCGATTTAGCAGTACCATAACTTAAAACTAGTTCTAGATGATTACGTGGTAATAGTGAACCCAACCTTTCCGGCCATTCGATTAATGAGATCCCATCAGCAAAAGCATCATCAATGTTTAACTCTAGTGCTTCTATAGAATTTTCCAGTCGGTAAAGGTCAAAATGAAAAATCTCCCTTCCATCCTCAGCATCATACGTCTGTAGCAGTGTGAAGGTAGGGCTTGGCACTTCTGTATTTGATCCACACAGGGCTCTCACAAAGGCACGGGCAAAAACCGTCTTGCCAGTACCAAGGTCACCTATTAAGGCTAGTTGCTCGCCATAATTGACTAATTTTGCCAAAGAGACAGCCAGCGCTTGTGTTGCGGCTTCATCAGGCAGTTCAATAGTTAGAATTTTCCCCGTTACCATATTAAAAATAATCCTATTCTTGCTTTCGACACTCTTGTAACAATCGTTACAAGAGGCGATAACCTGTTTACCCTTTTGATGAGAGAGTTTCTATGTCAAATCAGATTAATTTAGAGAACAAAACAATTGAGACTGATGTTTGCATTATCGGCGCTGGACCTGCGGGACTGTTCAGTGTTTTTGAATGTGGAATGTTGAATATGTCTTGCCACGTTATAGATGCTCTAGATGCCATTGGAGGTCAGTTATCCGCGTTATACCCTGAAAAGCCTATCTACGACATTCCCGGATTTCCAAAGGTGTTAGCTGCTGATTTAGTGCATGATCTTGAAGCGCAGGTGGCCCCTTTTGATCCTGTATTTCATTTAAATCAACAGGTAGTGTCTCTGTTGAAAAGTCAGGATAATCGATGGATAGTTGAAACCTCCAAAGGAACACGTCTCGACTCTGGAGCTGTTATTATTGCTGCCGGTGTTGGCGCCTTTGGGCCAAACCGGCCCCCACTTGAGGGTATCGAGGCCTTTGAAGGCCAAGGGGCGGGTATTGGCGTTCACTATCTGGTCAAGCACCGTGAGGATTTTCGGGGTAAGAAAGTGGTTATTGCCGGTGGTGGAGATTCTGCTGTCGATTGGGCTTTATCCCTAGCCGATATTGTGGAAAGTCTATCTATCGTTCATCGTCGCCCTAAATTCCGCGCCGCACCTGATAGTGTCGATAAGCTACACAAGCTAGCAGATGGTGGTGTTATTGATTTAGTTGTTCCGTTCCAATTAGCCGGACTAGAAGGTGAGGACGGTATACTTACCACAATTAATTTGGCTGATTTGGATGGCAACGAGCGTTCCTTGAAAGCAGACGTGTTACTTCCATTTTTTGGGTTAACGCAGAACATTGGTCCAATAGCCGATTGGGGGCTTAACTTAAATCATGACCATATCACTGTCGCCCAGGAAACCATGGCGACAGACAAGTATGGTATTTTTGGTATAGGAGATATTATTACTTACCCTGGCAAGTTGAAGTTAATTGTCAACGGTTTTGCCGAAGCCGCAACGGCGGCCCATTCAGTGCGCGCATATTTGCATCCTGGGGAAGAATTACACTTCGAATATTCAACGACAAAAGGTATTCCTTGAGAAGAATAGATGATATCGTTTATTTTTTAAGACTAATGAGCAGAGGTATTGATCTAGAGCCACTAGTGAGCCCAATGATCTATTCTTTGTCATGGGTTAGTCCCTCCAATACAGTCCAAAGTGCTAATTTGGTTTTAACCGCCTATATAGTTCAAATTTGACTGAACATTGTGTCGACCCCCGGTTGCTGGAAGCTGACAGGTGATTGTTGTGCCTTTGCCTTGTGGGGATTTAATTTGAACGTTTCCTCCGTGTAACTCAACAAAGCGCTTTACTAGTGTCAACTCTAGGTCAGCATCCTTCGGTATATGCGCGGATTTTAGGGCCGCACCCCCAGAGGTGTTGCTTAAACCTGAGAAAACCTCTGGTTGACCCGTCTGCGAAACACCACTGGTTAAATAATTGATTATGAAGCTGACGGTACCAGCATGGTTATCTCCATTGCGGTGCGTTTCCAATCGTACCGTGCCACGCACAGGTGATAAATTAACGGCGTTTGATAACAAATAAAATAGCACCTGCTTAAGGCGTTTTTCGTCTGCTACTATCCAGCCAATTTCCGGTGGGCAATTAAAATCTATTTCAAGGGTTTTACGCCTGGCTCGCTCTTTAATTAAGTTTAAAACTGAGGCCAGCATAGCGTGGATTTCAATAGTATCCAGCTCAAGTGTCATCATACCAGCTTCAATACTAGCCATATCAAGAATATTATTCATGACGCTGGCTAATCTTTCGGAGCTGTCAAGAATGCCCTGACAGTATTCCTTTTGTCGATTATTAAGTTTACCAAAATATTCTTGGGTGAGAATTTCTGCAAACCCTTTTAGTGAAGTAAGTGGGGTGCGAACTTCAAAGGAAACATTAGCAATAAACTCAGATTTTAAGCGATTAGCCTGGCTCATGGCATCAGCCCGTTGGCGCAAGGCGGTTTCGACACGAGTGCTATCTGACACATCAAGATAGTTAAGCAAAACAGCACCGTCAGGAAGTGGTACCGAAGAATAATCCAACACCACCCCATCAATTAATTGGATTCGCCCACTGGATGTTTGACGGCTAAAGTACTGGTCAATTGTATTCTTTACATAGGAGATCCATTCATCATTATTCCACTGTTCGATTCCAGAAATTTTCAGCCGGGTCTGGTTGATGACATCACTTAAGTGTGGAGTGTCAGTAAGCTCTGATAGAGAAAGGTCCCATAACTGAGAAAAGGCTGGGTTTGATAATTTTAATTTACCATCACTTCCAAACACTGCGACACCCTCATACAAATTGTCCAAGGTTTCGCGTTGAACCGCATTTAGAGTTTTTAATGAACGTTCTAGATTTAGGCGCTCGCTCACATCTTCATAAGAAAAAATGATTCCACCCGTTGAGTATGGACCAACTATTGTTCGGATGGCTCTGCCGTCGGGTAGGTGAAGTAGGTTTTCGCTAGGTTCGCTAAGATTGCTGAATAAGTTTTTTTGTTTTTCCTTAAACTTGCGGAAATCGGCAACCTCGGGCAGTTGTCTTGTATCGCGCAGGCGGTCAATAATTTCACTTAGAGAAGGGGCATTAGCCAACCACTGTTCATCAAACTGCCAAAGGGATGCATATGCCCCATTACAAAATGTTAAGCGCTTATCCAAGCCAAAAATGGCAACAGCTGTACTTAGATTTTCAAGAACTTCATCACGCGCTAGATTAGTAGCTGTCTTAGAGTTTAAAATGACTGAAGTTTCGCTGTTTGTGACTTGTTTCTGAGCAAAGCCAATAGTTCCGCCCCAAACATGTGCTGGGACCTCGCTGACATCAAATGGAACGCCTTCAATATATGCAGTGTCAGAGATAGTCTCATTTTCTGAGTGTGCTCTTCCTGCGATCGTTTTACTACTTTGGCTGGCTCTAATAAGGTCTTCGGCGGTGTTGGAGAAAACGATAGTCAGAGCGCTGTCCCTAATCCACACCGGCAGGGGTAGGGCATTAAGAAGTTGACAGAAGTGATCTTGAGCTGTCGTATCCTCGGAACGACTGGGGAAACAATGTACACTTGACTCATTGGTGACATCTCGTATCCACATAAGGTCATTAAGAGGACTTCCATCTAGTTTGGATGTCCTCGTTCCAGTTGCCTGAATTGTGCGTTTATCTATTTTTAACTGCAGATTGAATGACATTCCCGTGCTGTGCAGTTGCTCAGTCGCTTTGGTAAGCGCACAGGCTTCACGGTAGGAAAATTTCGCAAGTATATCGTTAAAGCTGGCTTCAGTTCCTGCATCTAGCCTTAAAAGAACAGCCAGCCGACGTGAACATTTTTCATTGGCGTTTTGATGATCCCACAAAAATAGTCCGTCTGGGGTGGAGGCGAGGATTTCACGATTCTGTTCGGCTTCTACCACAAGGCAGCTATTATAGATTTCCAGTTTTCTAAGGCGCGTGCGCAGCCACAACAGAAGAGGTACGGCAAGAAAAATAATGCCAAGCAAAAATACTAACACTAGTTTGTCGTTCAAAAAATCAAACACGGTGATAATTTTAGTGGTTGTAGCTTAATAAGAAAAGGGCGCTCCCAAATTAAAGAAATGCCCTTCTTAACTTATTGTTTTAAATGTAACTTTAATAGCGGTATGCGTCTGGCTTGAAAGGGCCCTCCTTGGGAAGGTTCAGATATTCGGCCTGTTCATCAGTCAGTGTCGTCATTTTAACACCAAGCTTTTCAAGATGCAGCGAGGCGACTTTCTCGTCTAGATGCTTCGGCAACACATATACATCGTTATTGTAGTTGTCATAATTTTCCCATATTTCTATTTGGGCGAGCACTTGGTTTGCAAATGAAGCACTCATGACGAAGCTTGGATGGCCAGTGGCACAACCCAAGTTCACTAGGCGACCCTCTGCCAGCAGAATAATTCTTTTGCCGTCAGGAAACTCAATTTCGTCAACCTGTGGCTTAACGTTATGCCATTTCATGTTACGTAATCCAGCAACTTGAATCTCTGAGTCAAAATGACCGATGTTGCAGACAATAGCTCGATCCTTCATCTCACGCATGTGATCGAGAGTGATGACATCCTTATTGCCCGTGCATGTAACGAAGATATCGCCTTGAGCTGCTGCATCTTCCATGGTGGTAACTTCATAACCTTCCATTGAAGCTTGCAAGGCGCAGATTGGGTCAATCTCGGTGACAAGAACTCGAGCGCCTTGATTGCGAAGAGAGGCGGCGGAACCTTTACCTACATCGCCGTAACCGCCAATAACGGCGACCTTGCCAGCAAGCATAACGTCAGTGGCACGCTTGATTCCATCGGGCAGGCTCTCGCGACAGCCATAAAGATTATCAAATTTAGATTTGGTGACGGAATCGTTAACGTTTATGGCAGGAACTTTGAGGGTCCCTGCCTTTACCATTTCATAAAGGCGATGAACACCGGTGGTGGTTTCCTCAGATAGGCCTCTTACGTCATTTAGTAGGTTTGGATAGTCTTCGTGCATCATCAAAGTTAAATCGCCACCATCGTCCAATATCATGTTTGGACGCCAGCCGTTAGGGCCTTCAATGGTTTGTACTATGCACCACAGGAACTCCTCTTCTGTTTCGCCCTTCCAGGCAAAAGTTGGAATTTCAGCCTCAGCCATTGCAGCAGCAGCTTGATCCTGTGTTGAGAAAATATTACAGGAACTCCAGCGTAACTCTGCCCCCAGTTCCACCAAGGTTTCCATGAGTACGGCAGTCTGGATAGTCATGTGGAGACAACCGGCGATGCGAGCTCCTGCAAGAGGGCTCTTACCCTTGAATTCTTCACGCAGGGCCATTAGGCCCGGCATTTCTGTTTCGGCGATGGCCACTTCTTTACGGCCCCAACTGGCCAATGACATGTCCGCGACTTTATAGTCGGTGAAATCGCTCATGTAGACGCTCTCCTGATGATTGAAATTGCTATTAAGACGGCGGGTTTAACAGGGAAACTGTGGCTTCGCAAGTATCATTTATTTTGGACACCAAACTCTCCCCCAGACGCTCAATATCCAAGAGAAGACAAATTTACTTAAGTTTAAGCAAAAGCGTTAAAGTCTCTCACTAACATCGTAATCTGAATGTTACCGACTTGATCCATTATTATCTGAATGGGGGCTTTGTCGCTTTATTTTTTGATTGGCACTAATATTGGCTACTCCAATTAATTTATACTTCTTACTTGTATTATTTGCCAGTATCGTATTTTGGGGAAGATAGATCGCAACACTTTTGTCATATTTAATTCAGCGATGCCAACAAAAAAACTATTCTTTCTTGACCTCATTCTTAATATCTTATTCCTCTTCAAACTTATTGACGAGCAGTTCCAGAAGCGCATCTAGCGCGGCATGAGCGTCCTTGCCAGAAGAACAGATCACAATCTCACTACCAGTGCAGGCGGCCAGCATCATTAATCCCAAGATTGAATTTCCAGAAACAGTCTGTCCTTTACGGGTGACGGTAATGCTAGCTTCGAAGGATCCTGCAATCTTAACAAATTTGGCAGCGGCCCTTGCATGCAGCCCGCGTTGATTCAAAATAGCTGCAGTGCAGGTTAACTGACCTTTTTTACTTGTAATTACAGGATCCACACTTACTCCTTGAACAATAACTGTGAGGCTATATTGATGTACTTGCGGCCAGCTTTTTGGGCGCTATTGACGGTGTCTGTCAGGGAGCTTGACTTCCTTACCGTAGCTAGTTTGATTAGCATTGGCAGGTTGATACCGGCAATTACTTCTACATTTTTCTTGTCAATAACAGAAATTGCAAGATTGGAAGGTGTGCCGCCGAACATATCAGTAAGCAAAATAACACCCTTACCTTGATCAACTTGAGTTATCCTCTGAAGGATGTCTTTTCGGCGTTGTTCCATATCGTCGTCGGGACCGATACAAACAGTCGCAACATGTTCCTGATTGCCCACAACATGTTGCAGCGCACCGACAAATTCTTCGGCAAGATTACCATGTGTGACTAATACCATGCCGATCATATTATAATAATTACCTTTACCAACCATGATGTAACTGTTGGACTCTGAAATCTCTGAGCCAAAGTCTTAATGCTAGCTTATTGGGCAACAAAGACAAATTGATGTCCTCCGCTCTTACAACTGAGCGTATTGTTTTAATAACTTCGAACTTGAACTGCGTTGCTCATAATAGATAATTCTGCTAGCCGGTTAAACTATTAAACAAATGTAAAAACTGCACCTAAAGCGTTGCTTTTGCTCATTAATATTATCATCTCAAGACTATAATGAAGTTTACCAAGAAAACTCACGTCAAAAATAAATTACACCAGCCTAGCCAAAACTAGAGGCGTCGACAACTCCCCCTTTCTCGTACGGCTCTGTACTAGCAAGACTAGGTGATTCGCTTTTGTGAGGCGGAGCTATAAATAGTTAATATTGTCGGAAAACCTGACTTTTTCTAAGCAAAGAATTAGCACCTTTAAGAAGGGGTATACAGGGATAGGTGGTCATTATTTGATTCGTCAAAATTCAGGAAAGATTAGTAATTCTCCCCATGATCTGGCGCACTATAAGGCGCACTTTTGCCGGACCTGAGGCCTCAAGAGGGAAGAGACGAAAGAGTGGAACGTGAACCCCGAGAAGTTCTTCGCTTTGGTCTAAAGGCTGGCGCTCGACTTGTTCTGGTGTAACCAGATCAATCATGACGCCAAGGCTTGTTTGCAATGCCCCACCAATTTTTAGAATACCAATGCCGCGAACTTCTAGTAACCCCCGTATAGTTTGAGGTGCGCGGGCTATAATCGCAGCATTTTCTAGTGACAATTCCGTGTAATCATCTGCTATGAGTAGACTGCCACTGTCAATAAGGCGCAAGGCAAGATCCGATTTCCCGCTTCCTGTGGGGCCGCGAAAAAGAACGCCAAGCCCTTCGACTTCGACACAGGTACCGGGTACTTTTTTGCTTGGAACTTTTCCCATGGTATCAGAGGGTGTGGTGGAAGAGTGTATAAGTCAATCTCTTGGTGTTTTTGTGTCGAAATAACTGCAGGTTAATGAGGCCATTATTATTTCTATTGAGCCGGCTTGTTGCCATGTTTCATGTGGGTGGTATTGTGCTTTTTGTGATCTTTGGAATTTAAATCATTAAAAATGTTGTTACTTTTCTTATGGGCTTTACCAGATCCAACCCCAGCGACGTGAACCATGATTGTTGCCTTTCCTGCTTTCTCGAATGTGAGATTCACGGGGAACGCATCGCCTTCCTTCAACAAATATTTCAAATTAAATAGCATAATATGGAAACCGCTTGGCTTCAGCATGGTCGTGCTAGTGGCGGGAATATTTATATTATCAACTTGGCGCATTCTCATCACTCCATTCTCCATGAAATGACGGTGCAGTTCTGCTCTTTTGGCAGATGGTGTATGGGCCGCATGTAGACGATCGTGGGTTGAACCAGCGTTAGTGATGCTCAGAAAAATGGCGCTGGGGCGTTTTATGCCAGTTGAGGCGCGGCTCCAAGCTGATGAGATCACTAGATCTCCAGCTTTTACAAGGTCGGCTGCAATAGCGGTTTTTTGAGTAAAAAAAATCAGGATCAAAAAAGTAATATATTTTTTTATGATTACAATTCCTTAGACATCATGCGTTCTTTTATTTTTTCATCAGAAATCTAGTGGGCTTAGCTAATAAAAGGTGGTTAAGACCCCAATTGGCACTATTGGTCGTTGAAAGATAAAATTATTATTGTAATGGTAGCATAGACGAACCCGTCAGATGTTCGTCAACTGCTCGTGCGCATTGGCGACCTTCGCGAATGGCCCAGACAACTAGTGATTGTCCGCGACGCATGTCGCCTGCTGCAAATACTTTATCAACGGAAGTCTTATAGCAATTTTTTCCTTCAGTTGTCGCCTTGACGTTTCCACGCTCATCATATTCTACGCCAAAGTCATCCAGCATACTTTCGTGGATAGGATTCAGAAAGCCCATAGCAAGTAAAACAAGATCAGCTTTAATTACATAATCACTCCCTTTGACTGGTTCAGGTCTGCCATTCGACCAGTCCATTTGGGCTGCGTTAAGTGTTGTTATTTTGCCGTCTTTCCCTTCAAAAGAAGTTGTGCCAACAGACCACTCACGCTTGCAGCCTTCTTCGTGCGAGGTCGAAGAGCGTAATTTTACTGGCCAGTTTGGCCATGTAGTGTCCTTGTCTTCTTTTTCGGGCGGTTTTGGCATGATTTCCATCTGGGTGATTGATAATGCGCCTTGGCGCGCTGATGTGCCAACGCAATCAGCTCCAGTATCACCGCCACCCAGAACTACAACATGCTTGCCGGTAGCTAAAATTTCTTTAGCATTACCAATTGGTTCCCCAGAATTGCGGCGGTTCTGCTGGGGTAAAAAGTCCATAGCAAAGTGGACACCACCTAGTTCTCTTCCTGGCACAGGAAGATCACGTGGTTTTTCAGATCCACCAGTTAATACGACGGCATCAAATTTAGCAATTAGGCGCTCTGGGAGCACGTTATAGCCAACGTGGGAGTTGGGTCGGAATTCAACACCTTCGGCTTGCATTTGTGACATACGCCGATTGATAAGATCCTTATTGAGTTTGAAATCTGGAATGCCGTAGCGCATCAGGCCACCCATTTTGGAATTCTTTTCAAACACAACAACGGAATGACCTGCTCTTGCCAATTGTTGAGCGCAGGCAAGTCCTGAAGGCCCTGCACCCACGATGGCGACGCGTTTACCAGAGAGACGTTTGGGTGCTTGTGGCTCAAGCCAGCCTTCGGCCCAGGCACGATCAACAATGGCGCACTCGATGGACTTAATTGTGACTGGTTCATCGGTTAGGTTAAGTGTACATGCGGACTCACAAGGTGCGGGGCATATGCGTCCGGTAAATTCTGGAAAATTGTTAGTGGAGTGAAGAACTCTTGAAGCTTCGCGCCAATCTCCAGTATAAACCAGATCGTTCCATTCTGGGATGATATTGTTAACAGGGCAACCGTTGTGACAAAATGGTATGCCGCAATCCATACAACGTGCCCCTTGGTTTCGAATTTCTTCCTCACCCAGAGGCACCATCATTTCCTCATGACTTTTCAGGCGCTCAATCACTGAAGTATAGGTACGGTCCTGACGCTCAAATTCCTTAAAACCAGTTGGGTTTCCCATTATTCGGCTCCTACTGCCATTTTATTCTCATCGGGCATTTTGGCTTTGGCCTGCATATCAAGCAATGCACGACGATAGTCCGTTGGCATGATTTTAATGAATTTAGGCAGCATGTTGTTCCAGTCATCAATAATTTCCTTGGCCCTCGTAGAACCAGTATAATTAATATGCTTTTCAATGAGACCCCGCAGTCTTTGCGCGTCATGATTATTCATATCGGCCATTTCTTGCTCTGTTACATAATCACCATTATCGCTGATGCGTTCAAGCTCTACCTGAGCTATGTTACACCGCTTTTCAAAGCTGTTATCCTCGTCCAGAATGTACGCAATACCTCCAGACATTCCTGCAGCAAAGTTTCGCCCAGTTAGTCCCAAAACGACAACGCAACCGCCAGTCATATACTCACAACCATGGTCACCAACGCCTTCGACAATAGCGGTAGCTCCTGAATTTCTGACAGCAAATCGTTCGCCAGCAACACCGCGCAAATAACACTCCCCAGCAATTGCCCCGTAAAGAACTGTGTTGCCAACAATGATGTTTTCTTCCGGTTTGAGGGGGCTTTTAGGGCTCGGGTAAATTATGATCTTACCGCCAGATAAACCCTTGCCAACGTAATCGTTAGAATCTCCAGCAAGTTCCAGAGTAACTCCACGCGACAGCCAGGCGCCAAGACTTTGTCCTGCAGTACCTGTCAGCTTGACGTGGATGGTGTCTTCCTTCAGACCAGCAAAGCCGTGGCGTTCGGCAATACGTCCAGATAGCATGGCGCCAACTGAACGATTTACATTGATGATGTTGCTTTCAATGATCACTGGTTCGCCACTTTCGATAGCTCTCTTTGATTGCTCAATCAAACTATTATCCAAGGCCTTTTCCAGCTCGTGGTCCTGTTTTTCACAGTTAAAAATAGCTACGTTGGGCCCGGGGACTGGGGTTGCTAGAAGCTTAGAAAAGTCCAGCCCCTGTGATTTCCAATGCTTTATAGCCCCGGATTTTTCCAGACGCTCGGAATGGCCTATCATTTCTTGCATTGTTTTAAAGCCCAGTTTGGCCATGATTTCGCGTACTTCTTGAGCTATAAAAGTAAAAAAATTAACAACATGTTCCGGTTTGCCTTTAAAGCGCTTTCGCAATTCTGGGTCCTGCGTTGCAACCCCTGTTGGGCAAGTATTAAGGTGGCATTTGCGCATCATTATGCAGCCCTCTGAGACAAGAGCACCAGTTGCAAAACCAAATTCATCGGCCCCTAAAAGTGCGCCGACTACAACATCGCGTCCAGTCCTTAAGCCGCCATCAACCTGAACGGCTATGCGTCCGCGCAGGTTATTCATAACCAAAGTCTGTTGAGTTTCAGCCAAACCAATTTCCCACGGGCTTCCAGCATGCATAATTGAGGTTATCGGGCTGGCCCCCGTGCCACCATCTGCACCAGAAATTGTAACGTGGTCGGCGTGCGCCTTCGATACACCTGCGGCAACCGTGCCAACGCCTACCTCTGAGACAAGCTTAACGGAGACTCGTGCCTTCGGGTTGACGTTCTTCAAATCATGAATGAGCTGTGCCAGATCTTCAATAGAGTAGATGTCATGATGTGGTGGAGGTGAAATAAGTCCAACACCAGGCGTGGAATGTCTAACGCGGCCAATCCATTCATCGACTTTATGGCCGGGTAGTTGCCCACCTTCGCCGGGCTTAGCCCCTTGTGCCATCTTTATTTGGAGATCATCTGCATTGACCAGATATTCGCCAGTAACACCAAATCGACCCGATGCGACTTGCTTGATTGCCGAGCGCATGCTGTCACCATTTTTCATTGTCTTAAATCGAACTGCCTCCTCGCCGCCTTCTCCAGTATTAGACTTCCCCCCTAAACGGTTCATGGCAATAGCGATATTAGTATGGGCCTCCCACGAAATTGATCCAAAGGACATGGCACCACTCGCGAAACGCTTGACGATTTCAGAGACCGGTTCGACTTCTTCAATGGAAATCGCTTTACCTTTGGTAAATTGAAATAAGCCACGCAGGTTCTTCAGCTTTTGATCATTATCATTGATCATTGCGGAAAACTTTTTGAATCCGTCGTAGTCGTTGCTGCGCACGGAGTGTTGAAGCGCAGATATAGTGGCAGGCGTCCATATGTGTTCCTCACCACGAGCTCGGTACGCCAATTCACCACCAACATCTAAGGCGTTAGTATAGATGGGTGCAGCACCGTATGCATCTCTATGGCGAGAAACAGTTTCCTCGGCGATTTCGCTCAAGCCAACACCCTCTATTGTAGTTGCCGTGCCAGTAAAATATTTGTCGACAAAAGTGCTGGAGAGGCCAACAGCATCGAAAACTTGAGCTCCGCAGTAGGAATGGTAGGTAGATATTCCCATCTTTGACATGACCTTCAGGATGCCCTTGTTTACCGCCTTGACGTAACGCTTGTGAGCTTCTGATTCGCTTATTGCCTCAGCGAAGTTATGGCGCATGTGAGATAATGACTCAAATACTAGATAAGGATTAATGGCTTCTGCGCCATAACCCGCAAGTAAGCAGAAATCATGAACTTGGCGAACTTCACCAGTCTCAATAACCAGCCCAACTTCAGTGCGCAGCCCTTCTCGGATTAAGTGGTGGTGAACTGCAGCAGTTGCCAGCAATGCTGGAATTGCGACTCTGTCTGCATTTACTCCCCTATCTGACAAAATTAAGATGTTATGATTTTCACGAACAACATTTTGGGCCTTTTGACATAATTGATCTAGCGCGCTTTCCATGCCGCTAGCGCCATCAACAGCAGGATAACAAATATCCAGCGTGTAGGTAACGAAAGCTTCTTTTACATTGTTTTCAATACGACGAATTTTTTCTAAATCAACGTTGGAGAGGATGGGTTGCTGAACCTCTAAGCGCATATGGTTGCCACCAGTTTCCATATCAAGAAGATTTGGCCTCGGTCCAATTAGGGAGACCAACGACATTACTGATTCTTCACGGATCGGATCAATTGGAGGGTTGGTGACCTGTGCAAATATCTGTTTAAAGTATGAATACAGCATCCTCGAGCGACTAGAAAGAACGGCAGGTGGGATATCACTTCCCATGGAGCCAAGAGGATCGATGCCTTCAACGGCCATAGGCGTGATATAGAATTTAACATCTTCTTGCGTGTAACCGAAGGCCTGCTGACGGTCCTGAATTGTCTCTTTGTTCGGTGCCATGGGGGAGACTTCTTCTGGCAAATCATCCAGCAAAATTTGGGTCTCATTTAGCCATTTTTGGTATGGTTTAGCTTGGGCTAGAGTTTCTTTTAGTTCGGAGTCGTCAACAATGCGACCTTCTTCTAAATCGATCAACAGCATTTTGCCTGGCTGCAAACGCCATTTTTTTACGATTGAACTTTCTGCGATTGGTAGGGCACCTACTTCTGATCCAACAATAACCTTGTCGTCGTCTGTAATTATATAGCGTGACGGACGTAAACCGTTGCGATCTAGGGTTGCTCCAATCTGACGACCATCAGTGAAGGCCATTGCCGCGGGGCCGTCCCAGGGCTCCATTAGTGCCGCGTGATATTCATAAAAAGCCCGACGCTCCTTATCCATTAGAGGGTTACCAGCCCAAGCTTCTGGTATCATGATCATCATGGCGTGTGCTAATGAATAGCCTCCGGCAACGAGCAACTCTAAGGCGTTGTCAAAGGTCGCTGAGTCAGATGCTCCGTCGCCAATTAAAGGCCAGAGTTTTTCTAGATCAGCACCAATTATGTCAGAACTCATGTTGTGTCGACGGGCATGCATCCAATTAATATTACCGCGGACCGTATTGATTTCACCATTGTGGCATAGATAACGGAAAGGCTGAGCCAGAGGCCATGATGGAAAAGTGTTGGTTGAGAACCTCTGATGGACGAGGGCAAGGGCAGACTGACAACGATTATCGGTCAAATCCGTAAAATATTTATCAACATTACCAACAAGCATCATTCCTTTATACACGATGGTTCTAGAGGACAACGAGGGGATGTAGAACTCTTCTCCGTTTTCCAATTCAACATCCCAGACCTTGTGATGAACCTGCTTGCGAATGACGAACAGTTTACGCTCAAAGGCATCTGCATCGACGCAGTTTTTACCGCGACGAATAAATATTTGCCGGATTACAGGCTCGATGGGCCTCACGCTCTCGCCTAGAACACTGTTATCGACAGGCAAGTCTCGCCAACCAAGGATGCTTTGGCCTTCCTCTTCGACGACGCTATCAAAAGCATCAATACATTTTATCTTGGTTTCTTTGTTTTGTGGCAAAAATACCATTCCAACTGCATAGTCCCCCACATTTGGCAGATTAAAACCTAGTTTGGAGCATTCATCCCGGTATAATTCATCGGGAATTTGTATAAGTATACCAGCACCGTCACCGGCCAGAGGATCAGCACCAACTGCTCCGCGATGGTCCAAGTTAATGAGAATCTGTAAGCCTTGTCTCACGATTTCGTGGGACTTACGATTTTTGATATCAGCAATAAAACCAAGCCCGCAGTTGTCGTGTTCATTTCTAGGGTCATATAGCCCTTGTTTAGGGGGCAACCCAGGCGCTTGTGGCCAAACCGATTGGCTCATAGGACAAATCTCTTACAGTTTAATGCAATTATCATTTGAGGCACCTTTGATACTTCAACATAATATAGGTTTACAATTATAAAAAAAGAAATTTTGTTCGCATTCCCGCCATGCAAAAAACGCATAATTTGTAAATCGGGTTGTAAAATTTAGTCAATGAGAACACCTTCAAGTTTTGACATTTTCGAATGTAATGCTATGAGAGTCAATATATCGAAAGGAATGCTGTGCCTATTCTACATATTGTAGTTTTAACACTTGTTCAGGGTATTACTGAATTTCTGCCAATTAGTTCTTCAGGGCATTTGGTGCTGGTGCCAATTTTTACGGGTTGGCCGGATCATGGCCAAATTATTGATGTTGCAGTGCATTTGGGAACACTAGGTGCTGTTGTTTTGTACTTCTGGCGTGATATCATTGCCATGCTTAAGGGCCTGGTAATGGCAGCGCGAGGGCGCAATAACGCTCATGCAAAGCTTTTTGGACTGATAGTGCTGGCGACAGTTCCAGTTATTGCCGCAGGGTATGGACTTAATTATTACGGCGTGGATAGTTTACGTTCCCTGAATATCATTGCTTGGACTACTTTGGGATTTGGTATTGTTTTGTGGATCTCTGATAAGACTGGCATGACATTGCGTCGGGTTGAACATTTGGGTGTTGGTGACGCAATAATTTTAGGATTGGCCCAAATGCTGGCGTTAGTGCCGGGGACGTCACGTTCAGGTGTCACCATGTCTGCAGCGAGAATTCTTGGCATGGAAAGAGGTGATGCGGCACGTTTTTCAATGTTGATGTCTATCCCAACTATTATTGGTGCTGGAACTCTTTCAGGATTAGACCTATACAGCTCTGGTGACTTGCGCCTGAGCGTTGACGCTGCTATTTCGGCCGGCCTTTCTCTCGCAATTGCCCTACTTGCCATATCTTTTTTGATGGCTTGGCTCAGGCGTTCCAGTTTTGCTCCTTTCGCATTATACCGGATCATTCTTGGTGGTGGTTTACTTGGTCTGTCCTACGGCTATCTAAGTTAGTAGCCTGTGTTCAAGTCAACTAAATCATTTGGCGTTTCACCGCGACGGATACGGCGGATATTTTTGGCTACGTTTTGTGCAGCTGATTGGGCTGACGAGAGGCTTGCAATGTGTGGGGTGACTATAATCTTCGGATGATCCCAAATTGGGCTACTTGTAGGAAGTGGCTCCGTGCAAAAAACATCCAGTGCTGCTCCGGCAATATGGCCGCCATCTAGCTTTTCTAACAAATCGTGCTGATTAATTTGGAGGCCCCTGCCTGAATTTATCACATAAGCGCCTTTTGGTAATTGGGATAGCGTCTGGGCGTTGAGTATGCCATGGGTTTCAGGCGTTAAAGGCAAGAGGCAAATGAGAATATCTGTGCGCGCGAGAAATTCTTTAAGGCTATTTTGTCCATAAAAAGACTGGATGCCATTAATGTGTTTTTCAGTACGGCTCCAACCGGCGATCTGAAATCCGAAAGGGGCAAGGTGGCGCGCTGCATCGGTCCCTAGGGTGCCTAATCCCATAATACCTATGCGCTTTTGAGGGGTGTCATCCTGAACAAGCTCCCGCCAATCGTGATCGCGTTGCATCTGATCATAAACATGAAATTTGCGGTGAAAGTGTAGCACCCGGTGAACCACAAATTCACTCATATGTCGGGTCAGAGCTGAGTCGATCAAGCGAACTAGCGGGACGCCTTTTGGGTATGTTTTGTCTGCTAAAATAGTATCTACACCTGCACCTAAATTGATAACGGCCTTTAGGTTGGGGAAGTGTTTTAGGTCACCTGGCTTTGGGCGCCATACCAAGGCAATGTCTACATTTTTCAGGTCGTTTAGTGAATGTATACAATTTGGCCAGACATGAAAATCACTAGTGAAATCTACTTCCGGTAGTTCAGGCATCAAGGCTTCACGCCAGCGCTCCACCGGGTCATCAGGACTTATATAAACGAGGGCATTCGGCATTTTTAAGTTCTCTCCCCTTTGTTGTTATATGCTCTCAATTCAAAAGCCGCAGCCATTAGCTCGCGCGTATAGCGCTGTTTAGGATTTGTGAAAATTTCTGCTGCCGGACCTTGTTCAACGATTTTACCTCTACGCATAACAACAATGTCATGCGACACTGCACGCACTACCTTTAGATCATGAGAGATAAACAAATAGGTCAGTCCATGACGCTGTTGCAGCTTGCGTAGCAGGTCAACAATTTGTGCCTGTACGGACATATCCAGCGCACTTGTGGGCTCGTCCAAAACAATGAATTCAGGATTCAGAACAAGGGCACGAGCAATTGAAATACGCTGACGTTGGCCACCCGAAAATTCGTGGGGGTAACGCTCCATCATCTGTGGCTCAAGTCCGACTTCTCTCAAAGTCTTAGTTATCAGATTGCAGCGTTCATCATGGTTGCCGCCAAGGCCATGTACCTTTAATCCTTCACCAATGATCTGGCCTACAGAAAGCCTTGGGCTCAATGATCCAAAGGGATCTTGGAAGACAATCTGCATGCGCTTGCGAAGTGGGCGTAGAGCTTTTTTTGAAATGTTGTGTAAATTCTCACCATCAAATGTTATGTGTCCCTCAAAGTTTTGCAGGCTAAGTAAGGCTCGGCCTAGTGAGCTTTTTCCTGATCCTGACTCGCCTACCACTCCAAGTGTATGACCTCGTTTTATGGATAGGCTCAAGCTGTCAACTGCCTTAACGTGACCTTTGGTGCGTTGTAACAAGCCTTGCTTGATGGGGAACCAGACCTTAACATCTTTTGCGCTTACTAATGGCCTTGCATTCGTGTTAGCAGGCTCAGGAATGCCTTTGGGCTCTGAACTGAGCAAGCGTTGGGTATATGAATTTTGTGGATTGTCAAAGACACTTACCAAAGTGCCATGTTCAACTACCCGACCATTGTTCATGACTAGCACATGGTCAGCCATTTTACGCACCACGCCCAGATCATGGGTAATGAGCAATAGTGCCATACCCAGCTTATTGCGGAGCTCGTTCAATAAATTAAGTAATTGTGCTTGAATTGTTACATCAACGGCAGTGGTTGGTTCATCTGCAATTAGAAGATCAGGCTCATTTGCTAGGGCCATGGCGATCATCACCCGCTGCTGCTGTCCACCTGAGAACTGGTGTGGAAGGGCGTCTAGGCGGTCTATGGCTTCTTCGAGTCCAACGAGCTTTAGCAGCTCGATAACCCGAGCGTGTGCCTGTGCTTTATTCATCATCTTGTGCAAAAAAAGCACTTCACTGATTTGTTTTTTGATGGAATGTAGCGGGTTTAGGGAGACAAGTGGTTCTTGAAAAATCATTGCGATGCGATTTCCGCGTAGTTCGCGCATTCTCATTTCATTGGCATTCATCAATTCTTCACCGGCAAAAACGATCGAACCCGAAGGATGATGCGCTATGGGATAGGGCAGCAATTTCATGATCGACAATGCTGTAACTGATTTGCCAGACCCAGACTCTCCTACTATGGCGACAGTTTCGCCCTTATCAATTTTTAATGATGCGCCCTGCATGGCTTTCATTTCTCTCGCGCCCTTGCCAAAGGAAATGCTTAGATTTTTTATTTCAAGCAAGCTCATTTAAATGTTTTTCTTGGATCAAAGGCATCACGTACCGCCTCGCCCACAAAAATTAAAAGGCTCAACATTGTTGCAAGCACAAAAAAAGCAGTCAAACCAAGCCATGGCGCCTGTAGATTAGCTTTGCCTTGATTTAACAATTCACCAAGGGAGGGGGATCCTGCAGGTAGGCCAAAGCCCAAAAAGTCGAGGGCTGTCAGCGTCGTTATAGAGCCGTTTAGGATGAAAGGTAAAAAAGTCACCGTTGCCACCATAGCGTTGGGCAAAATGTGTTTAAACATAATAGTCCAGTCGTCGACGCCCAAAGCTCTGGCGGCGCGCACATAATCGAAATTCCTAGCACGTAGGAACTCAGCACGCACAACTCCGACCAGCGTCATCCATGAAAAAAACAGCATTAAGCCCAGCAGCCACCAAAAGTTGGGCTCAACAACGCTGGCTAGAATAATCAAAAGATAAAGCGTTGGAAGTCCTGACCAAATTTCAATAAAGCGTTGAAAAAATAGATCTGTCAGGCCACCAAAGAAGCCCTGCACTGCGCCAGATGCAATGCCGATAATGGAGCTGAAAAAAGTCAGCGTTAGGCCAAACAAAACTGATATACGAAACCCGTATATTAGCCGGGCAGCAACATCGCGGCCTTGATCGTCTGTGCCCAGCCAATTTAGGTCCGAAGGGGGGGCAGGGGCAGGTAGGGTGAGTTCGTAATTAACCGTGTCATAACTGAAATGAATTAAGGGCCAAATTATCCAGCCCTTTTCCTCAATCATTTCACGTACTTCTGGGTCGGCGTATTCTGCAGTTGTTTCAAGAAAGCCACCAAATAGTGTTTCAGGGTAATCTATAAAGACTGGAGCGTAAAGTTCGCCTGCAAAGTTAATCAGTATGGGTTTGTCGTTGGCAATCAATTCGGCAAACAGGCTGGCAACAAAAAGCCCTGTGAATATCCATAATGACCAATAGCCACGCTTGTTTGCTCGGAAGTTGGCTAGCCTTCGTTTTGAAAGTGGGGTCAGTTGCATGATGCTCAGCTTTTGCGCTTTTCAAAATCAATGCGTGGATCAATAAAGTGATACATAATATCGCCCAATAAATTGAGCAGTAAACCCAGCAGAGTAAAAAAATACAGAGTGCCGAACATAACTGGGTAGTCCCGATTAATGGCAGCTTCGAAACCCAATAACCCAAGGCCATCTAGTGAGAATATGATTTCTGTCAACAGCGCTCCAGTGAATAAAATTCCGACAAAAGCGCTGGGGAACCCAGCGACAACAACAAGCATAGCATTACGAAAAACGTGTCCGTACAAAACGCGGTTGTTTTTGAGGCCTTTGGAGCGAGCGGTGATTATATATTGCTTGTTGATTTCATCCAGGAAAGAATTCTTAGTGAGCATTGTCAGACCTGCAAAGCCGCCAATAACCATTGACAATATTGGTAGTGCCATGTGCCAAAAATAATCAGTTATCTGCCTAAGCGTTGAAAGCTCATTAAAATTATCAGATGTCAATCCACGCAGGGGGAACCAGTCAAGATAGCGTCCGCCGGCAAAAAGGACGATCAATGCAATAGCAAATAAAAATGCAGGTACTGCGTTGCCAACTACTACGATGGCACTTGACCATACGTCAAAGGTTGATCCGTCGCGAACGGCCTTGGCAACACCCAACGGAATAGAAATCAAATATACTAATATGGTCGTCCACAGGCCCAGTGAAATCGAAACGGGCATCTTGTCTACTACCAGCTCAAAAACACTACGATCCCGAAAAAAACTATCTCCAAAATTGAAGCGCAGGTAATTACTCATCATCAAATAAAAGCGCTCATGGGCGGGCTTATCAAAACCGAACTGCTGCTCTATTTCCTTGATGAATTTTGGATCCAGTCCCTGAGCTCCCCTGTACTTGCTTTGTTGAGACGTTAATGTCGCTAATTCAGGTCTTCCAGGGTTACTGACTTCACCGCCACCAGTCCCACTTACTCTTGCCGTTGCTTCCACGCTGTGCCCTTTTATTTTGGCCAGCGCTTGTTCTACCGGGCCACCGGGGGCCGACTGAACAATGACAAAGTTAACGACCATGATACCAAACAAGGTCGGGATAATCAGAAGCAAGCGGCGTAAGACGTATGCAAGCATGAGTTATTTAGCCCTAGGGGGTTTCTGTATATCTTGAATTTTGGTTGAGTTTTTGGGGTTGACCCACCAGGTGTCAAATTGAGTGCCCTGTAAAGGTGTAATTTCAGGGTGCTTTAATTTGCTCCAAAAAATAAGACGATCATAATTAAGATGCCAGTGGGGAATTACGTAATGTCCCCATTGCATTACCCGGTCCAGCGCTTTAGCGCGAGTGATCAGGCTTTTTCGATCGGGCGCTGCAATCAGGGTTTCTATTAACTCATCAATCACAGGGTTGCTGATGCCAATTAAATTACGGCTTCCATTTTGATTTGCAGCTGCCGTGCTCCAGAAATCTCTTTGCTCGTTACCTGGAGACAATGAGGCTCCCCAAGCTGAAACAATCATATCAAAATCAAAAGTTTCCAAACGCCTTTGATATTGTGATGTGTCAACGGTTCTAACCCGGGCTTTTACTCCCAAACGTTCCAGATTTTTAGTGAAAGGAAGAGCGATGCGTTCAAACATCGGGCTGACAAGTAGGATTTCAAATTCCATGGCTGCGCCTGTTTTAACATTTACGCGCTTTTTATTTTTTATAACCCAGCCAGCTTTTTTTAATAAAGTGTCTCCAATTTTCAGGTTGGCACGAATACGTCCATCTCCGTTAGTTTTTGGGGGATTATACTCAATTGTGAAGACCTCTTCAGGTACGCGACCCCTGTAAGATTGTAAAATAGAGAGTTCATCACTGTTAGCAAGGCCCGTCGCCGCCATTTCTGAATTACCAAAGTAGGAGCGTGAGCGGACATATTGACCATAAAAAAGATTGCGATTGGACCACTCAAAATCAAATGCTGAGGCTAGGGCCTGTCGCACTCTGGAATCTGAAAAGATTTCTCGGCGGATGTTATAAGCAAATCCTTGCATGCCAGCAATGCGGCTATGTTTGATTTCCTCTTTTTTAACTAGTTCTTTTTCCAAGGCTGGAAAATCATATGCTGTAGCCCACATTTTTGATGAGTTTTCAGCCCGAAAGTCAAATTCTCCGGCTTTGAAGGCCTCAACCTGAACAGTGGCATCTCGGTAATAGTCGTAGCGAATAGTATCAAAATTATTGTATCCTTTTTTTACTGGTAAATCCCTACCCCAGTAATTAGCAACACGTTTATATTTTACAAACCGCCCAGCCTCAAACTCCTCAATTTTGTATGGGCCACTCCCCAAAGGCCTTTCCAATGTGGTTTTAGAAAAATCTTTACCCTGCCAGAAGTGCTTTGGCAGTACTGGAATTTGCCCTACTATTAGAGGCAGTTCTCTGTTTTCACCAGTTTTGAAGGTAAAGCGAACTGTGAGAGTGTCGACTTTTTCGACTTTAGCAACGCTACTGTAATAGTAGCGGTAAAAAGGCTGGCCTTTTTTGATCAAGGTATTGAAGGACCATATGAGATCATCTGCAGTGACTGGCTTGCCGTCGTGCCAGCGCGCTTCTTTTCTAATCACGAATTGCACCCAAGAACGATCTTTGGGGGTTTCTATGCTCTCAGCTAACAAACCATATGCAGAAAAGGCTTCATCAGCACTGGGCACCAGAAGTGTGTCATAGAGATTGCCCAAGCCAGCCACTGCTTCGCCCTTGATAATAAAATTGTTGAAGCTGTCGAAGCTTCCTGTCGTTGCTAGTTTGACGTCGCCCCCTTTAGGAGCTTTTGGATTGATGTAGTCGAAGTGCTTAAAGTTTTCGTCATATTTTGCTTGCCCATGCATCGCCAGCCCATGGACAGGTTCAGCGGAGCACAAATTGGCTATCGTCATAAAAAATAGTGTGTTCATTATAGTGGCGGTGATACGTATCAAGTTGAATGCTCCTGAATATTCACGAAGGCCAGAAATTTAAATCTTGATATAGGCATGAACAGACTGTGGCGCTGCACTTGGCAATGATCAAGGATGACTTTAGCAAGTAAGGCAGAACCATCAATTTTGGCCCATGTGCCAGGCCCATGTCACTTTCTGAGAGTAACAATAATAGGAACAGAGGATTATTATTAACTTGTATCGCTCTGTCATTAGTAATCTAAAAATCATGAGAATAACAACATGTCTAAATTCGCTGTTTGTTTTGCGTTGCGGTAACTGAGCACTAATAATGTGCATTTTTTTAATAGACAACTTGAAGTGCAATCTTGATTTTATTGTTTTTTAAAATAAAAGTAGAATTTTTACGTTATGTATAAGTTATAGAGTTTTGTCGTAACTGTCTTGAGTTTCCTTTTATTACTGAGAATTAATTCTTTAGCAGGTTGCGTACTGCTTCAACTAGGGCCTGCCCACCAGCGGCAATAACGCGTCCATCTGATTTTAGGCATAGAGGCTCTCCCTGCCAGTCGACCATATAGCCACCTGCACCAATGATAATGGGGACCAGCGCACAAAAATCGTAAATACCCATATTAGCTTCAATTACCAAGTCGCAACCGCCATTCGCAAGCAAGCCATAGGCGTAGCAATCTGTTCCGTAAAGAGTGCATTGTGTTTGTTTTCGTACCCGCTCGAAAGCCGCAAAATCATCACCTAAAAACATGTGTGGAGATGTTGCATACAACCAGGCTTCACTGATGTCCTCACACGGGCGGACTTGGACACTTTTGCCATTGAACAACGTCGATCTGCCTTCACACCCTACCCATCGTTCGCTCAGGGCAGGCATGTCAATGACCCCGATGATTGGAGAGCCATCTTTAAGCAAGGAGACAAGGGTTCCAAATAGTGGCATTCCGGTGATAAAAGACTTGGTGCCATCGATTGGATCAAGAGCCCAAACATATTTGGCATCAACGTTCTTATCTTTAAATTCCTCGCCTATGATACCGTGATCAGGAAAGGTTTCCTCAATCAGGGTACGCATAGCTTGTTCCGCCTCTTTGTCCGCAACGGTAACAGGGGTTTGGTCCCCTTTGGTGATGGTTTTCAGTTGTTTCCTGAAAAATGACATTGTAATAATGCTTGCTGTATCAGCTAATCTTTCTGCTAGTTCCAATTCCTTAGAGTACATTTTATTCAGTCTGCCAGGGCTTTTGAATTATCACTTAACGTCCTTAAATAACCGATTAAGGAGGCGCGATTAATAGGATCTCGATCGCCTTTAATGGACATTCGGGTGCCAACGACAAATGCCCTGGGGTTCTCCAAAAAGGTATCAAGGTTGGCAAAAGTCCAGGTGCCGCCCTTTAACCTCATGGCATTCGAAAAATTAAAGCCTTCCATGCTGCCTTTTTTGCGTCCCACCACATTCCATAAATTAGGCCCAACGCGATTTTTACCCCCTTTTTTTGATGTATGGCAGGACCGGCATTTACGAAATGCTTTCTTGCCTGCTTCTGGGTTATAAGTGGCCAAAGGGTTGATGATGATGTTTGCAGGCAGTACTTCCGAACTTTTTACAATCTTCGACGCGGGTTCCATTTTGACAGACTTTACTGGTGCAGAAGTTTCTTTTGGGGGCTGTATTGCTATTTCACCAATGATGTGGACAACAAGAACTAATCCTGCGGCAATGGCAAAAGAAAGTAGAAATTTTTTAGCCAGGCCGGAATTCATAAAAGGTGATCCTTTGTTTTGTTCTTTATTTAGTCTTTAAGCCCAAGTTTGTAAAATCAGTTTCAGAAAGGTAAGTAATCACTATAGTGCATAATGTTAATGTAGAAACCAAAACGAAGATAAACAAATGACTCAAAATGCACAATCACGCAGAGTCCCGTTCAATCCTTTAGTTATTATCCCATCGAGGATGGCTTCGACCCGGTTGCCTGGAAAGCCGCTTGCGGACATAAATGGCGTGCCTATGATCGTTCAAGTTTGGCAGCGGGCAATTGAGGCAGATGTTGGGCCTGTGGTGGTCGCATGCGACGAACAAGCAATTTTTCAGGCAGTAAGCGACGCCGGGGGACGTGCAGTGTTGACGAGCCCTGATCATATATCTGGCTCTGACAGAGTTTATGAAGCTTTGTGTGCCATTGATCCCGGCGCCAACTTTGACGTTATCGTCAACGTCCAAGGTGACTTGCCAACTGTTGAGCCCAAAGCAGTTCGCTCAGCACTCAAGCCCTTGGAGGATAAGAAAGTAGATATTGCCACTTTAGTTAGTGAAATCACCGAGGAAACAGAAAAAGATAATCCAAATGTGGTCAAGGCAGTTGTCTCCTTTGCGCGCGGAGCAACAATTGGTCGCGCCTTGTATTTTTCGCGCCAGCGCGTTCCTTCAGGGGATGGGCCGCTGTATCATCATATTGGTCTGTATGCTTTTCGTTGTGATGGGTTGCGACGATTCATTACCCTTAAACCAGCGCCGCTGGAACGCCGTGAGAATTTGGAACAATTACGCGCCTTAGAGGCGGGCATGCGTATTGATGTTGCCCTCGTTGACACTATACCGCTTGGCGTCGATACTCCAGCCGATCTTGATCGTGCGCGCCAAATGCTTCCATAGATTAAAAATTGAAGGTTGACATAATGACTACCGCAAACAAACGTATTGCTTTCCAAGGCGCACCTGGAGCCTATTCAGACTTGGCTTGCCGGGGCATGTATCCTGAAATGGATACGCTGCCTTGTCATACCTTTGAAGATACCTTCGCCACTGTCCACGAAGGCCGGGCCAGACTAGCAATGATACCTATCGATAATTCGGTTGCGGGTAGAGTAGCTGATATTCATCATTTGCTTCCAGATTCAAATTTGCATATTGTAGGTGAGTATTTTCAACGGGTTGATCACCACTTGTTAGCCATTCCCGGAACAAGAATTGAAGATTTAACCCATGTTCATTCCCACTTGCATGCGCTACCGCAGTGCAGAAATGTAATACGAGAACTTGGGCTACAGCCAGTTGTCTACGGTGATACTGCCGCTGGGGCGAAAATGATTTCTGATATCCATGATAATACCCAGGCTGCGATTGCATCAGAATTAGCGGGAAAAATTTATGGTCTTGAATCCCTTCGTGCAAACATTGAAGACGCAGAACACAATACGACACGCTTTCTAATTATGTCTAAGGAAACTGATTTTCCTATTCTTGATAATGGCGATTGGATAACAAGCTTTGTCTTTAAGGTACGCAATGTTCCTGCAGCCCTATATAAGGCGATGGGAGGCTTTGCCACAAATGGGGTTAATATGACCAAGCTGGAGAGCTATATGGTCGATGGGAATTTTTATGCCGCGCAGTTTTATGCAGAAATAGAGGGTCATCTGGACGAAAAAAATGTCCGGTGGGCTATGGACGAGCTTAATTTTTTTACATCTTGGGTAAAAATTATGGGTGTTTTCCCGGCTAATATCTTTCGTCAAAAACAAAAGTCTAGTCTTCTGCCAGCCAGTCCTTAATTAGCCAATATGCAATTGAGTCCTTACGTGGTAAAAGTAGTTCATTCGCTCCAGCCTTTCTAACGACACTTTTGGGAAACCAGCGTGCATCCGCGAGTTCCTTTGGGTCGATGTTGATCTTGGTTGAAATTGCGCGGGCGCGAAAGCCCAGCATTAAAGAAGATGGAAACGGCCAGGGTTGAGAGGCCTTGTATTCAATTTCATCGACGCTAATACCAGTTTCTTCGAAAACTTCTCTGATAACGGCTTGTTCCAAGCTTTCCCCCTGATCAACAAAACCAGCCAGTGATGAGTACATGCCTGCACGAAATTTGTGACCACGAGCCATCAGGCATGCGCCACCATCAGGTCCTGGCCGGGTGACAAGCATTATTACCGCTGGATCCGTCCTTGGGTAGTGTTCGCGTCCACATCCTGGATTGGAACAACGTCGCATGCGCCCTCCATGTATTGAAATGCTAGGAGAACCACAGTTACCACAAAAACGGTTATTTTGGTGCCAGAACATTACGCCGCGGGCAAGGGCTAGCAATGATCCCTCGTGTCTATCCATAAGCGTTCCAACTTGGCGCAGTTCAGTGAATTTAGCGCGGCCCATCATTGCGGCTAAAGAAGGCATTTCGCAATCTGAAACGTCAACAGCAAAATAAGCACTGGCAGAATCATCACCGAAGTCGGGCCCATTCATCCCAAGGAAAGCAATCTCGCCTGCAATTTCTAGCAATCCACGGGCATGGTCCCCCGAAAGTGTCACGGCTGTCGGAATTTCATGATCAAGTATTAGGCTTAAGTTTTTCCAAACTGGTACGATGCGAGTATTTCGTCTGCGCAAGCGTTGTTTTAGCCACTTATCATCGGCAAAAAAAGAAGGTGTCCTAAACAATTCAACTTTTGAATAGTACATTGAATTTGACATGGAAATAGCCTGAATTGATGAAAGTGTTGAGCAGTAAAATGTTACACTTTAAGCAAAAATTTTAAATCTTTTATCGGCAAACAACTCATATTCTTACATACACTTTTTTACTACATATAGTATTAAGGTTTATATGTTTATACATATTATATTGGTTTTTAATGCCTAAATTGTTATTTTTAGGTGTTTGAAGCTGCGTAATCTCAAATATTTTGAGAGTGCGCTAACGGGGAGATAATTATTGCGTATGCTGGCTTTCCGGCCTACTGCACTAACGCTTGTATTGCTAGTTCTGTCTTCGTGCGCGTATTCGCCGGGCAGTGAGGGTTTCCCATGGGGGATAAACTTCTCAGGTGCCGCGTGCAAAGACGACACCAAACAAATTTTGGAGGGCGTTGACTGGAATCAGGCTAAAATGCTTGATATTCGAATTCGCCAAGGTCACTTTTCTCCTACCTATTTGGGTCTTTATGTGGATCAACCTTACATATTGAACATTGAAAATGCTGACGATGCTAACCATTCATTCAGGGCATTCGACTTTTTTCGCGCTGTTGCCGTCGCTGGCTTAAGCGCTGATGGAGCTGATTTTAAAGACATTAAGTGTATAGCTGGAGTTACCATCCCACCGCGTACAAAAACTGCATTACGTTTCGTCGCAGTCAGGGACGGAACTTATGAATTTGACGATGATTCAATAATTAATTCTTTGGCGATGATTGGCAGTGGCGGTGGTTTTATTACTATTGAACCGCGTCGGAGAATTATAGAAAGTCCCGCCAGGCACTCAGGCTTGTTTGAATATAAACCCTTTGTGATAGAGACGGTGCGGGCGATAACGAACGTATCTGACGGCAGTACTGAGCCTGTTGTTAATTCGGATCCTTCGCTCAGAAAATTACCTAAAGATCCAAAAAACACCTCTTTGAATCAATCATCAAGTGCTTTTAAACGCAAAGAACCACAAAAGCCGATAGGACGGGTATTGTCACAACCGGACGATATCCCACCATTATTTGAGACGCCTCCGTCAGATGAGGTTTTTGATGCACCATCAGAAAAACCTCAAGTTAATCTAACATCTAAAGATTCAGTGGTTCTGGAAAGCAAACGAGAGAAAGAAATTTTTGTTGAGAAAGTGCCTGTGGTTGAAGAAGTCCCGCTAGCCTCTAAGACTGATAGAGATTTGACGAAGTCAGTTGCACCTGAAGCAATGCTGAGGAGTTATCAGTTTTTTGAGGGCCCACCTGCCGACGTTTACTCTGATCCCCCAGATGACGTTAAAATTCGCACAGACTCTGACGGTGCTGGCGGTGATGGTGGTGAAGATAAGCTCGATAGTTCGGGCTAAAAATTTATTTAAGTTGGTTTTCTCCCCGTTGCCCAACTTAGATTTTATTGACTGACCCATCCGGTGGACTGCTATAGTACACGCGGAAGATCGATGTTGGGCGTACTGCTCGTGAACCCGGTCAGATCCGGAAGGAAGCAGCCGTAACGAGATTCGGTTCGGGTCAATATTCGGTCTTCCACTTTTTTTTGTTCGCTCCAGCTCCCAATGGGTTATTCTAATCAAACCATGACTGAAAAGAGCGATGTAAAAATACAAGAGGATTACACCGTACTTGCGCGCAAGTACCGGCCAACATCATTTGATGGCTTGATAGGACAAGGAGCAACAGTTCGGACCTTGACCAATGCCATCAAGGCAGGCCGCCTTGCCCACGCCTTTGTGTTGACCGGTGTTCGCGGTGTCGGCAAGACCACTACGGCGCGCATTATCGCCCGTGTCCTCAACTGTATTGGAGAAGATGGCAACAGCGGGCCAACGGCGGCACCGTGTGGTGTGTGCGAACACTGTATTGCCATCGCCCAAGACCGCCATGTAGATGTGCTAGAAATGGATGCGGCAAGCCGCACTGGCGTTGATGATATCCGTGAATTGATTGAAGGCGTGTGTTATCGCCCAACGTCTGCTCGTTATAAGGTTTACATCATTGATGAAGTACACATGCTCTCCAAAAATGCTTTTAATGCGTTATTGAAGACACTGGAAGAACCACCTGTCCATGTGAAGTTTGTTTTTGCAACAACTGAAATTCGTAAAATTCCAGTGACGGTATTAAGTCGCTGTCAGCGCTTTGATCTGAAGCGTGTAGACGAAGAGACTCTCAGTAACCATTTTAAAGGTGTTGCCGATAGTGAAGGGGTGGCAATCACTAAGGTAGCTTTAAATCTCATTGCGCGTGCTGCCGATGGCTCCGTGCGAGATGGTCTCAGTCTGCTTGATCAAGCTATCGCTCATGGATCTACTTTGGTTGATGATCAGCAAATAAGTGATATGCTGGGCCTTGCCGACCGCTCAAAAACATTCATGTTGATTGAGGCCGTCCTGAAGGGTGATATTGTACCGGCTCTTGCATTCTTTGAGCAACTTTATAAGGATGGTGCTGACCCTTCAAGAATTATCGAGGATTTGTTGGAAATCACACATTGGCTCACCCGTATTAAAATTGTTCCTAGCGTCGCTGATGATTTAGGAGTTCCAGAATTAGAACGGGTCAATGGTAAGGCTATGGCCGAAAAACTGTCAATGTCTGTCATTGCCCGGGCTTGGCAGATGCTACTCAAAGGTTTAAGTGAAGTTCGTGTTGCCCCATCGCCTATGCAGGCAGCCGAGATGGTATTGGTGCGTCTTGCCTATACTAGCGATTTGCCAACCCCAGCTGACGCTTTGAAAGCTCTAAAGGCTGATGTTACAGGGACCTCTGCGAGCAACTCTAAAGCTTTGAAAACACATGCACCCTCCTCACCAGAAAGCTTAAAACAGTCTGACGTGCCATCGCCCAGTTCATTGTTACAGCAACCGCGTGCTGCTCTTGCTATTGGGGATAAGTTCCAGTCTCTGCAATCCAATACGGTGACGAAGCCAAATATAACCCCGTGTAACACAGTGACAGCTCCGAAAACTTTTTTTGAAGTAGCTGAGCTTGCAGGTGAAAAAGGTGAGGCTATACTGCGTGCCAACATAATTAATAATGTGCATCTGGTTAGCTTTGAGCTGGGGCGTATTGAGGTTGGCCTTGGTCAGCATGCAAAAAAAGAACTGCCTTATGAGATAGCTAAGTTTCTCAATGATACTACATCAATGCATTGGGTTGTTACAGTGTCTAATCAGGCCGGTGATTTGCCACTGCAACAGCAGTGGGATAAAGGTAAGGCTGAGGAACGCGTCAGCGCTGCAGGTCATCCACTGGTCAAGGCAGTGCTGGAAGCTTTCCCGGGTGCAACTGTTGAAGCAGTGCGTATCCCTGACGATGATTAGTGTACCAACCAGCGCTTATTTTATTTAATTAGAGTTAGACATATCCTGATAGGTTGAGGGCGTTGAGGCCTTGTTTATTTTAAAGTGTAAATTTTTTGTTAGAAGCATCTCCCCAAGCGCACATGAACTCGCGTAAATGTGGCCGCTCCTCGCCCTCTTGGTCTATTAGTGAAATTAAATCACCGATGGCTTGGTTATAGCTATCCTTGCATAAGGTTCCCCGATGGTCATGTGACGAAGGTAGACCACATAGGTATTTAGTACATCGGTTTCGCAATAATTGCGAATTTCATTGATTTGGTTATTATCGGGCATGGTTAAGATTTGAGAGCCATCGAATCCAAATTTTTCTGGAAATCCCAATACCAAGCAAATCTCGTTAACTCTGACCCACGTAAAAGCAGCAAAGTCGCACATATATCAAGTAAATCACAATGCCAGTCTGAGGAATAACGCGACTGGTGTGAGTTCCAATTGTATCAGCACCCCTATGGCCAAGGAGCCTGAACCCCATGCGCGATAGCCCAATACTGAATAACCGGCAGATCAAAACCGCGTCCGTTGTAAAATAATAGACGAGTTTTTAAGCGCTCAATAAAATCAAAGAAGCCTTATAAGAGAAGTTTTTCACCAAATCCAACCCCACCACCAGTACGTAACTAGCGCAGGCGTTAGCTCTCGCCTTTTTTTGGAGTATTTAAATTCAGCTTCTTGAAAGCTGATCGCCACCACCTTGTGATAGGTATGGCGTGGGAACGGATTTTTGCCATCAGTGACGTTCAGATGGTAGCGTGTTATCTCTGTCCGCTTTGCCTCTATATCTCTATCGCTGAAACCGGTAAGATTAAATAGAGAATTAACATTGGGAATAGTTTCCAAATGGAAACAAAAAGATTTTGATGTTTCATGTGATCTTTCGGCGAGTGCAACCTGCATCTTTTTAAGCGCAGTCAAACTTCTCCGATTTTAATAAAAAGACTTAACCGCATTTAAATAAGTTTTGATCTGCGGTAAAAAATAAACATTGAATTTTACTACCCAAGAACAAAGAGAGAAAGTTATGAAAAACCTTGGCGATATGATGAAGTCTGCCCAACAGATGCAGGAGAAAATGAAGTTAATGCAGGACGAGTTGTCTGTTATGGAAGTCACTGGGGCGGCAGGTGGTGGCATGGTCGAAGTAATTATGACTGGCAAGCACGAGACTAAGAGTGTCAAGATAGACCCATCTTTAATTGTCGCCGATGATGCTGAAGTTTTGGAAGACTTAATTGCTGCTGCTTTTAACGACGCCAAGGGTAAAGTTGAGAAGATGATGCAGGAGAAAATGTCCGAGATGACTGGTGGCCTACAATTGCCACCTGGAATGTCTCTACCATTCTAATTCTATGGCCGAAAGTCAAATAAAAAGCCTTATCCGACTACTCGCAAAGTTGCCTGGCCTTGGCCCACGCTCAGCCCGGCGAGCAGTGCTGAGCCTAATAAAAAATCAAGAAACTCTTCTTTCACCATTGACGCGGGCACTTGAAGCTGCTGCGCAAAACATCACGCTATGCTCAATATGTGGAAATATAGATACCTGTGACCCTTGCAATGTATGTAAAAACCCGAAGCGAAATGATGCTCAAATATGTGTCGTTGAAGATGTTGCTGATTTGTGGGCGTTGGAGCGCAACCCATCGTATAGCGGACGTTTTCATGTTTTAGGTGGCACGTTGTCAGCACTGGACGGAGTAGGACCAGAAGATTTGAATGTCCCAGGTCTTCTTAAACGTGCCGAAAGCGGTGTGGTTTTGGAGGTTATCCTGGCTACCAACGCTACAGTCGACGGTCAGACAACAGCACATTATATTGCTGAAAGATTGAATGGCTTAGACATTAAAATATCAGGATTGGCACATGGAGTACCCGTTGGTGGTGAGCTGGATTACCTGGATGAAGGTACTTTGAGTGCAGCCTTGAGGGCGCGCCATCCAATCTAAAAATGCTACTTGACAGTTTAATTTGGCACTGACGGACATCATAAATTCATCTTAATTATCAATGTATAGATCTTCACATACACCTTACTCAAATAGTTATTTAGCGTTGGTTTAGAAGGTTTGGTGCGCTTGACTCCGCCTTTTTTAGGTTTTCACGCGGCAATCTTTTCACGCTTTATGCTTATTGACCTGGGAGTTTTGCCTTCTCCTTTTCACTGGTTAGCGGCACCAGTTGGGAAGTTTTAATGTCTGGCTCGGAGGGAGTGCTTGAAGAATCTTCAACAAATTGCATTTCTTCGATGCGATTGCCGCGGGTAGAGATCTTTTTTGACGAAGTCTGAATTTCCTTTATGTCGTCCTGAACATTAGCGAAATGCCTGGCCAAATTTCCAACCCGTTTGTGCATGCGCTCGATATCTGCCAGCAAATTTGTTACTTCTGTCTGAATAAAACCGGCCTGTTCGCGCATGTTTGCATCTTTTAGTACGGCGCGCACAGTATTTAGAATAGCCATCAAAGAAGTTGGCGAGACAATCATTACCCTTCGCCGCCACGAGTCCTCAACAATATTTTGAAAGTTTGTGTGCAACTCAGTAAAAATGGATTCAGATGGAAGGAACATCAGTGCTGATTCAGCGGTCTCGCCAGGGATGATGTATTTACTGGCAATGGCCTCAATATGCTTTTTTATATCAGCACTGAATGAGCGGGAGGCCTGAACCATAGCAGTATCGCTCTCAGCATTGTTAAGAGCACGATAACTCTCTAGTGGAAATTTGGCATCAACTGCGATATAGCCCGGTGGATTGGGCAGGTTGAGCAAACAGTCGACGCGTTTTCCGTTGGAGAGAGTTGCTTGAAATTGAAATGCAGATGGCGGCAATATTGACGACACTATGTCATTCAATTGAACTTCTCCAAAGGCTCCCCGAGCCTGTTTGTTGGATAAAATATCCTGCAATCCAACGACTTGTTGCGAGAGGTCGGTCAGATTTTTTTGGGCCGCGTCAATGACGGCAAGACGCTCATGCAGGTCGCCCATGGACTTGCCTGTTTTTTCTGTATGCGAGTTAAGACCGTCTCCGATCCTTTTAGAAACAGCGTCCAGTCGCTGCTCAAGGGTTAAATTAACTTGTGCCTGAGCGTTTATCTGAGCTTCGCCCATCTGGGTCAGTCGTCCAGTCAACTCCACCTGTGTCTCGCTCATTTTATGTGCCATATCGAGTGCACGGACCTGGCCTGTACGCAGTACAATTACCGCAATTATGACAACAGTTGTGGCGACTAAAACAACAATTAGGGTGAATATTTCCATAGGTTTGATTTAATACTCTCGAATCTTTAAAAAAGTTTTGCCTTATGGAGGCCCGAAAGGCAATTATAGCGAAATTAATTAATACACTTAAAATAAATATAAATGTCTTTGTTTATTTTCTGCCCACATCTGGACTTGGCTGAGGTGTTCAGAAATATTGTTTTGTTAAAAAAAAGGGTTTAGTTTTTAATGGCTATCCATCCTATTCTTATAGCACCGGACCCACGTCTCAAGATCAAAAGTGAGCTTGTAAAAGAGGTCAATGATGATATACGCCAATTGATGGATGATATGCTGGAAACTATGTATTCTGCCCATGGTATTGGCTTGGCGGCACCTCAAATAGATGTTCACAAGAGAATTATTGTAGTTGATGTTGTGGGCAAAGGTGAAGATCCGCAACCTCTTTGCATGGCTAATCCAGAAATTATTGAAGTCTCTGATGAAGACCTGCCCCATGATGAAGGTTGCCTTTCATTGCCTGAGTATTTTTCTGAAGTGATCCGACCGACCAGTTTGCGAGTGCGTTACCTTAACCACGAAAATAAAATGTGTGAACTTTATGCTGACGGAATTCTTGCTGTTTGTATTCAGCACGAAATTGATCACCTAGATGGCATTTTGTTTGTAGATCATATTTCTTCACTTAAGCGTAACATAATCCTACGTAAATTGATCAAATTTAAAAAAAATGAAGCCATAAATTAATGACGTCGAGCCTAAACCTAATATTTATGGGCAGCCCAGATTTTTCTGTCCCATCTTTGAAAGCCTTGCTTGATGCGGGTCATCGGGTCGTTTGTGTTTATTCACAACCGGTACGCCCAGCAGGGCGTGGGCTGAAGGAAAGACCTTGTCCGGTGCACGCGTATGCCCTTGAAAAGGGTCTGCAAGTTAGAACTCCCGTATCCATAAATGATAAGAGAAATCAAGAAGATTTTATGGCCTTAGGAGCAGATGCTTGTGTTGTTGCCGCGTATGGTTTGATTTTGCCAAAGTCTGTTCTGGACGCACCGCAACTAGGTTGTCTTAATATCCATGCCTCGTTGCTGCCGCGCTGGCGCGGTGCTGCACCAATTCAGCGGGCGATTATTGCTGGTGATGAAAAAAGTGGTGTCACCATCATGCAAGTGGACGAAGGTTTAGATACTGGTGATATGCTCTTAATAGAGGAAACCCCAATCACCAAAGATACAACAGCTTTAGACTTGCACGACCGACTCTCTAAAATGGGAGCAAATATGATTGTGAGGGTTTTGGCGGGGGCCGTCAGTCCTAAAGCACAACCAAAGTATGGAGTGACCTATGCGGCTAAACTAGGTCGCAATGAGGGGCGTCTAGACTGGAGCATGCCTGCGGCCGAACTTGAGCGGAGGGTCAGGGCGTTGAACCCTTGGCCTGGGGCATGGTTTGAGTATGCAGGAGTGCGGCTTAAGGTGTTGGCTGCCGATGTAAACAAGCAGTCTGGTGAGGCAGGAACCGTGTTGAATGATCAATTTAGCATAGCTTGTGGCGAAGGGTCCCTAGGTGTGACATTAGTGCAAAAGCAAGGAAAGGGAGCAATGATGGCTGAAGATTTTTTACGTGGATTTGATTTGCCCAGCGGGACACGGTTGGCTTGATGTGGCTCGAGCACAATGGCTTTATGATTTTATTTTTCAGCAATATTTTCAGTACGGGCAACCAAGGTGCAGAGCTCTATTATTTGTTATGACTATGCAGCTAGTTACCTAATCATTAACATTTTTACAGGCAACGTTCTTGACCATCTGAGTGCGCCCATAAATTAAAGTTTGATGTGCAACATCCATATCGCAGGAAATGCTGTCTATCAACGCTAGCACCTCAGCGTTATTTGGCCGTCCACCCATATATGCTTATTATTAGCAATAAATTTATTCACCTAAAGTGCAAATTTTAGGTAATAAACAATTAGCTTGAATAAGAAAATATCATTTATAACCGGCTTTTTATGATTTCTTATCCAGGATGTGGTGCATGTATGACCCGTTTTAAACTGATTATAGAATATGATGGTTGTGGTTTCGTTGGTTGGCAACGCCAAGAAAATGGCCTTGGTGTTCAGCAGTCTTTTGAGGAGGCAGTCTTTGCATTTAGTGGTGAAAATCCGAGGGTTTTTGGTGCGGGACGCACGGACTCTGGCGTTCACGCATTAGCGCAAGTCGCCCATTTTGACCTACTCAGCATGCACACCGTCGACACCGTGCGAGATGCACTAAACTTTCATTTAAAAGATGTGCCCGCAGTAGTCTTGAATGTAAGCGTCGTTGGCTCTGAATTTCATTCGCGTTTTTCCGCAATTGGACGCTCCTATACTTATAGAATCACTAACCGCCGGGCTCCATTGGCTATTGAAAAAGGTAAAAGCTGGCGTTTGCCGCTGCATTTAAATGAAGTAGCGATGCATGAGGCCGCGCAAGTCCTTGTAGGGAAGCATGATTTTACCAGTTTTCGGGCAGTCGTTTGTCAGGCTGACACTCCAGTTAAAACCCTAAACCGCCTAGATGTGGAAAGAGATGGAGACCATGTGTTTATTCATGCTCAGGCACGCTCATTTTTACACCATCAGGTGCGTAACTTTGTAGGCTCTTTAAAATGGGTTGGTGAGGGCAAGTGGACAGCCAATGACTTAAAAACAGCACTCGAAGCACGTGACCGTAAAGTTGCCGGACAAACGGCTCCACCAGATGGTCTTTATTTGACGGGCGTCTCTTATTAAATGGAATTATATAAAGCTTTCTATGCGCAGAATGTTAAAAAAACTATGTTTGCAACCACCTGGGAACAAACATCAAAGGCATCAGAAAAATTATATACCGCCAAGGCCAGAGGGTGCCCCTACTGCTGGATAATTTTTTATGAACTCATAGTAATTTTTCTGTATACCCCTTTATCAACAGGCTCAATGCAAAATCAATGGCGACTATAGTAGCTGCCCGTCCACTAGGAATATTCAACGCTGTCTTGGTGATGAACCAAGTGTAGACTACGAAAAATACCAGTATGGCAAGCCCCAAAAGACCAGCGCTACTGGTTGAAAATATGCCGTTAACGGATAGCATGGCCATGGGTAAATAAATTAAATTTTGTAATACTGCGGCCCAGTTGTAGGCGATAATATAACGAATATAATTTTCGCGCCGGTTCATTGTTGTAATCAACAAATCCACAACCACAGGAAAGGCGACCCAGGAGATAATGTAAGAAATAGTTTCAACAGAAATAAAATAAAAAGCCGATGTTGGAACTTCACCCATTTTATATCGCATTGACAATAAAGCGACGTAAAATGGTGCGATAATTAACGCTGCATTGAAGGACCGCCAGAAAGCCCCTCGAGTGTTTCTGAAATAGTCCATGCCAGATGAATTAAAGCTGGCTAACCGGTATGCGCCATAGAGTGCTCTTGTGGTTTCTCCTAGTTCACCTGCCATCAATCTGCAAAAAAAGCTTCAAGTACTGAGTCATAGACGTTTGTTAGGGCAATAATATCGTTAATAGAAGCATTCTCATTAACCTTGTGTGCAGTGGCGTTAATCAATCCGAATTCTGCAACTGGGCAGAAGTCCTTGATAAAGCGTGCGTCTGAAGTTCCCCCGGTAGTACTCAGTTCAGGCATATGGCCCGTTACACTTTTTGTTGCTTGTTGAATGACCTGACTTAAGAAACCTGGCGGGGTCAAAAAGGATTCTCCAGATATTGAAAATTCTAAGCTGTATTCTGTTCCATTTTCAGCTGCAACGGATTGGATGATTTTGCTTAAATGTTGTTCAAGGGAGGCACCAGAGTGCAGATCGTTAAAGCGAATATTAAAGCGAGCTTCCGCTTTTGTAGGAATTATATTTGTTGCCCCATTGCCAACATCGACAGTAGTTATTTCTAGATTTGATGGTGGAAAGTGATCGGACCCCATATCCAGCACATCTGAATTAATGGCACTGAGCATCTTCAGAATAATTGGTACAGGATTTTTGGCAAGGTGTGGATATGCAACATGGCCTTGTATGCCATGGACAACAAGACACCCGTTCATTGAACCGCGTCGACCAATTTTTATAGTGTCCCCAAGGACATTTACGTTGGTTGGTTCGCCAACTAGACAAGCGTCTATAGCTTGGTTTTGACCTACCATCCATTCCAGCATTTTTTTTGTGCCGTTGATTGCGGGTCCTTCTTCGTCACCGGTGATAAGAAAGCTGATTGAGCCTTTAAAGTTTTCACCATGGCGACCAATAAAGCGCGAGGCAGCGGCGACAAAGCAGGAAATGGCACATTTCATATCTGCGGCCCCTCGGCCATGAAGTATTCCTTCGTGTATTTGGCCTCCAAAAGGGTCCTGACTCCAGTCATTTCGGTTGCCAATGGGAACTACATCCGTATGGCCAGCAAAGCAAAAGTTAGGGCTCTTAGTGCCAATGCGAGCATAAAGGTTATCCACATCTGGCGTTCCGGTCTCGCTAAAGGGCAAACGATAACAGGTAAAACCAAGTTCATTCAAAGCCGCTTCTAGAACATCCAAAGCGCCCGCATCTAAGGGCGTAATGGAGGGGCAGCGCAGTAACGCTTGACTCAGGTCAAGCGCGTCAATTTCGTTTACAGTAATATCCATTAATCTCTCAAAAGCTCGTTGATGGAGGTCTTAGCGCGAGTTCGCTCATCGACCCTTTTGACTATAACTGCGCAATATAAACCCGGAGCGGGCGCGCCGCTAGGCATGTTTTTGTTTGATGGCATATTTCCTGACACGACCACTGAATAGGCCGGTACGCGGCCATAATGAATTTCACCAGTGGCACGATCAACGACCTTGGTTGAAGCACTGATGAATACGCCCATGCCAAGAACTGATCCTTCTTCTACAATCACCCCTTCAGCAACCTCGGCGCGAGCTCCAATGAAGCAGTTGTCTTCGATAATGGTGGGCCCAGCTTGAAGCGGTTCAAGCACGCCGCCGATACCTGCGCCGCCAGAGATATGGACGTCTTTACCGATTTGGGCGCATGAACCGACCGTTGACCAGCCGTCAACCATGGTTCCTGAGTCAACGAAAGCACCGATGTTAACAAAAGATGGCATTAGTACAACACCGGGCGAAACATAGGAGCCACGACGGACAATACAGTTAGGAACAGCGCGAATACCAGAAGTGCGAAAATCAGTCTCGCTCCAGTCTTTAAACTTAGATGGTACCTTGTCAAACCAATGTGCACCGCCAGCACCGCCTTTAATCATTTCCATATCGTTCAGCCGAAAAGATAATAAGACGGCTTTTTTTAGCCACTGATTGACGCGCCACTTGCCTGGGCTTTCTCGCTCGGCAACGCGGGCTTTGCCTGAATCAAGTAGACTTAGTGCTTCTTCAACCGCTTCGCGAATTTCTCCGGTGGTTTCTAGGTTGATATTATCCCGAGTCTCCCAGGCTTCGTCGATGGTAGTTTGTAAGTCGCTATCGCTCATTGTTCCAGCTCAATTAATAAAAAAAGTTGTAATTCGTTTAAAGGCATCTGACCATGCTATGGTGAGGGCATTGATGTCAATACGAGGTAACAATATTACTTAACCATGCTGATAGATCATTGGTTGCATGGTGAACATGCTCCCCCTCCGAACCTGCCTGTCCCCAGAGCGTGTCAGTGCGGACCCAAACCGTAGTCATGCCCATATCTGCGGCCGGTTTCAGGTTGCGGGCCATGTCTTCAAACATGACTGTGTGTTTTGGTTTAATATTAAATTTATTGACTAAAGCTTGGTAAACCTCTGGCTGGGGTTTGGGGATGTAATCACTAGCGACAATATCGAAAATATCTTCAAAATGCTGACTGATGCCAAGACGTTCTGTGACTCGCAAAGAGTGTCTTATATCTGCATTGGTAAAGATGATTTTTCTTCCAGGTAGTTCTTGCAGTGCTTTGTCTAGGACTGGATCAGGTTGCAATAACTCAACGTCAATATCGTGAACGTAATTAAGAAATGTTTTTGGGTCTACATTGTGGCGGTTCATTAGGCCGCGCAAGGTAGTTCCATAGTCCCGAAAATACTGCTTTTGTATTTTGAAGGCCTCAATGGGTTCTATATCAAGGAAGTCGGCAATAAAGGATTTCATACGCACATCAATTTGACCAAACAAGTTGGTAGAAGCGCAATAGAGCGTGTTATCCAGATCAAAAATCCAAGTCTCCGTTGATCTCAATTGTTCTGACAATAAATTCATGTACCTATATGTGGGCTGAAGGCGGTCCTGAGGCAAGCACCAATTGTGATGCAATTTTTCCCCCCAATGGTTCTGTCAGTTTTATTTAGTAGCTGTGGTGAGGTTTGTCTTTACAGTATTTCTATAATTGCCTCTGGCGGCCGACAGATTTTTGCTTTCTTCCTTGATATTACGATTAGCCATTCAGTTGCTACTGGGTTTGCACCCATAATGGCAAGAAAGAGTATCGTCAGATAGGTCGGGGTTATCAATCTCGGCTTGCTCTACGTCTCTCTTGCGCATAATTCACTTGGTGTCAAACCGCGCGCAGGACTATGATTCTTTTAAGCTCTTCAACAGATGGGAAACAGTAAAGCATTCGATAACTGACGCTTCTGCATTATTTTTTTCAGTAGTGCCAATTTGGCGTGGGATTTGGAACACCGAGGATTATGATAAGTAGTTACACTCATGTGTGATCACTCCTGCATATGAGAGCCTCTGGGCTACCAAATATATGAAAATTCTTTAGCCTTTAAGGTTCATTTTTCAGTTCATCAACATTTTTGGCCTCGACAATGCGCAGAGCTAGAGGATAGCTAAAACCGGAACGTGCCAGAGCTGCTAGTTCCTTGTCCTTAATATCTGGCGTACAAGTCTTTTTACGATAAGGTCCAAGACGGCGCTTACGTGCAAAGACAATGGCCGCAGCTAGGTCAGGAGAACCGACTTCATTAGCCAAAAGTTTAACAGCGTTATCAATCATATCAATCGGCAGTGCCTTTTGGCGCAAGCGAAGCCGGATGGCGCAAAGTGACTTGCCGCGTCTGTTCATGCTTTCAGCCTGTGTTTGGGCGTATGTTTCATCATTCAAAATGCCATTTTTCAGATAGCTCCGGATCAAATTGCTAACAATCTGGTTGCAAGCGTCCACATTTGTATCATGATGTTTAGCCGTACGCATTATTCTACGCTCAAGAACTTGCCGCAGATTTTCCGATGACGTTGCGTAACGCCCAAGGTAATGTAGCGCAGCATTCTCTATGGAGGACGCGCTTACTTTAGGTGGAATTTTTTGTCGTCGCTTGGTGCTATTATTTTTGTTGTTGTAGCCATACATATTAGGTTCAAAATGTTTTTTGTTTAGATGCTATTTTATTCATATTATTTCAAAATTTTAATTTAAACTCAATAATAACGAAGGAACAAGAATGAAGCCTGACCTCTGGAAAAATCCAGGAGACCACAACTGGCGTGGCGTGTGGACCTTATACATGAGGGAGGTTCGTCGCTTCACCAAAATATACACCCAAACTATGTTCGCTCCTGTGGTGACAACCTTATTGTTTCTGGCAGTTTTCTCGCTGGTCATAGGGCCACGTTCTAGTAGTGTTGTTGGCGGGGTGCCTTTTTTAGAATTCCTTGTCCCCGGTTTGATTATGATGGCGATAGCACAAAATGCTTTTGGCAATACTTCGTCTTCCATTATTGTGGCCAAAATACAGGGTAATATTGTAGATACTCTGATGCCTCCCTTTAGTGCAAATGAGCTCACTCTTGCTATTGCCCTTGGCGGCGTGACTAGGGGCATTGCCGTTGGTCTTTGTGTTGCTATAGCCATGAGTTTCTTTATTCCCGGCAATCTGCATAATATAGGTTTTATTGTATTCCACGGGTTTATGGCGTCTTTAATGTTGTCTTTGTTGGGACTTATGGGAGGCATCTGGTCCGTCAAGTTTGACCATATTGCGGCAGTAACCAATTTTATAGTAACTCCCTTGTCTTTTTTGTCAGGTACCTTCTATTCGATCCATCGACTGCCTGAAGTCGCCCAAACGATTGCTCATTTTAATCCGTTTTTCTATATGATTGATGGCTTCCGTTATGGTTTTATTGGGGTCTCTGATACTGATCCTATGCTTGGTCTTTCAGTGATGACAGGGATTAATATTATCTTTTGGCTGATATGTCGTTACATGTTTGAGACTGGGTATAAGCTCAGGGCTTAATTCATAAAATGGTATCTTCGTTGACATTTAGGATTAAGATTCCGATACTCGTTTGCTTTCTTGGTAAGCTGGTTTAAACGTTAGCTTGAATTTATTTTTGTTGCCGAGGAGGGCCACCCCGTGATTTCCGCCGTTATGCCAACATATGCAAGAGTAGATCTCTCTTTCGTGCGGGGAGAGGGAGCTTATCTGTTTGATGCTGATGGGCAACGTTATTTGGACTTTGCTACAGGCATTGCTGTAAACGCTCTTGGCCACTGTCATCCACATTTAGTGAAAGCAGTCCGTGAACAAGCTGGAAAATTATGGCACACGTCCAACATGTATCAAATTCCTGGCCAAGAGAAATTGGCTCAGCGGCTGGTTGATGCAACCTTCGCGGATAGTGTATTTTTTGCCAATTCTGGCGCTGAGGCAGTTGAATGCGCCCTGAAAATGGCACGTAAATATCAACATGATAATGGCAAGCCTGAACGCTTCCGGGTTATTGCATTTAGCAATGCCTTTCACGGACGCACCATGTCGACAATTGCGGCAGGTGGACAAGAAAAACATCTAGCTGGTTTTGCACCCAATATGGAAGGCTTTGATCACGTTCCCTTTGGTAACCTGAATGCAGTACGTGCCGCCATCACAAATGAAACTGGGGCAATTCTTGTTGAACCGATTCAGGGTGAGGGTGGGATACGTCCAGCCAGCCCAGAATTTCTCAAAGGTTTACGTCAGGCAGCTGATGAGTTCGGCCTGCTTTTGATTTTTGACGAAGTCCAGTGTGGTGTGGGCCGAACTGGAAAATTGTTTGCGCATGAATGGGCCGATGTTACTCCAGATATTATGTCTGTCGCCAAGGGTCTAGGTGGGGGTTTCCCGGTGGGAGCCTGTCTTGCACGCGAGAGTGCCGCGGCAGCCCTGAGTGCTGGATCCCATGGATCTACATTCGGCGGCAATCCTATGGCAATGGCAGCTGCCAACGCCGTTCTTGATGTAATTTTGGCACCTGGCTTTCTTGAAAGTGTAAATAAAGTAGCTAAAGAATTATGGACTCAATTACGTGACCTTGCAGCTGATCACCCCGTTGTAATTGAAGAAATTAGAGGTTCTGGACTTATGATAGGAATTAAATGTAAGATTGATAGTTCAGATCTGCGCGGCAAATTACTTGACGCTCGAATGTTGAGTGTTGGTGCTGCGGATAATGTTATTCGTATTTTGCCCCCCCTCATCATAGAAAATAGCCACATCGACGAAGCGATTCATATCCTTGGCAATGTGTGTGCTCAGATTGAAGAGGCATCCTGATATGGCTGAAATAAAGCATTTTCTAGATTTGGATTTTTACGAATCCGATACACTACGTAGTATTCTTGATCAAGGATTCGCTTTTAAACAGGGCAAAGGAAACCTTCGACCTCTGCAAGGTAAGACCTTGGTCCTAATTTTCGAAAAGCCCTCGACCCGGACACGCGTATCTTTCGAGGTTGGCATGCAGGAACTGGGGGGCCGGGTGATTGTTCTTGAAGGAGATGCCTGTCAATTAGGACGCGGTGAAAGCGTTGCAGATACGGCGCGTGTCTTGTCACGTTATGTAGACGCCATCATGATCCGCACAGATGATCCAGACAAACTCTATGAATTAGCTGAAAACGCAAGTGTTCCCGTGATTAATGGTCTGACTGATGATAGCCATCCATGCCAATTAATGGCTGACGTAATGACCTTTGAAGAACATCTGGGACCTATAACTGGGCGCACTGTTGTTTGGTGCGGGGATGGAAATAATGTGGCGACGTCTTGGATTCAAGCAGCGGTTCGTTTTGGCTTCTCGTTGCGGCTTGCCTGCCCAAAAGAGCTAATGCCTAATGCAAAAACTTTGGAATGGGCCAAAGCCGAAGGGGGAGATATACTAGTGACCTCGGATGTAGATAATGCAGTAAAAGGGGCAGACTGCGTAGTTACCGATACATGGAATTCAATGGGTGCTGACGAGAACCAACATCGTCACAATATACTGGCCCCTTACCGGGTTGATGGACGTTTGATGAATTTGGCCAATTCGGATGCTTTATTCATGCACTGTTTGCCTGCTCATCGTGGTGAGGAGGTAACAGCTGATGTTATTGATGGGCCGCATTCTATCGTTTGGGATGAGGCAGAAAACCGTCTTCATGCACAAAAGGGTATCCTTGCATGGTGCATAAGTTAACTGAAAAAAAAGATTATTCCATTTAACTGTAGCGTATTAGCTCTTATCCCATTCAGATAAAAGTAGTTATTGTTTTACTGCTTCGCCCAACAACCTTAAGTTTGTTTTAATCCCTGCTGGAGGAGGTCATCAGGGCTTATGCTGAGTTAAAATTTTACGCTAAAGAATTTTATTTTACATAATTTATCATAGTTCAAGTTGAAAAAAGGTTTTGCGCGCTGGGGTCTGCTGCGGGTATGAAGACCAATGTGTGGTTTTGCTGCAATTTACTCATATGGTGTTGATGCGCCCCCTGTTGATGGTAGCGTACTCGAATCTATAAGTAAGTCTATGGTGCGACGTGGACCTGATGGTGATGGCTTGTGGCGGTCAGATGATGGCCGTGTTGGTATGGTGCACAGAAGGCTTGCGATTATTGACCTGAGCAATGAAGCAGCTCAGCCGATGGTGTTGGAGACGCCTAAAGGCCGCCTGCATATTTCATATAATGGAGAAATTTATAACTTTAGGGAACTACGCTATGACCTTGAGGCTGCAGGCCATCATTTTAAAACATCTTCTGATACGGAAGTCTTGTTGCACCTATATGAACGTTATGGCCGCGACATGGTTGAACGGTTGCGAGGAATGTTTGCATTCGCCATCTGGGATGAAAAACGCCGGGGTATGCTATTGGCAAGAGATGGTTTTGGCATTAAGCCGCTTTATTATATGGATCAGAAAGGCGCTTTCACAGCAGCATCTCAGGTTAAAGCACTGTTGGCTGGTCTCAAGAAACAGGGAAGACCGCGTCCTGATTTCAACGCGGCAGGGCATGCTGGTTTTTTTCTATTTGGAAACGTTCCTGAGCCACACACTCTTTATAAAGGAATAAAAGCGTTAAAAGCCGGAACGACACTTTGGATAGACACCAATGGCCCCGGGCAGGAAGTATCGTTTTTTGATATCTCAAGTTGTCTTGCAACTGCTACATCGCAGTACTCAAACCAAGATTTAGGCGAATTGCTGCGTGACAGCGTATCCAATCATTTTATTGCAGATGTCCCTGTTGGGGTGTTTCTGTCTTCTGGTCTAGACTCTGCAACCCTTGTTGGGCTGGCTTCTGAATTACAAGGTGCAAAATTGAAAACGCTAAGTCTGGGTTTTGATGAATTTGAAGGCAGCGCAAACGACGAAGTGCCACTAGCTGAAACAATCGCCGCAACTTATGATACGCATCAGCATTCCGTCCGGGTCGCGGGCAAAGATTTTGCCAAGGATATGGATGATCTACTAGTGGCCATGGATCAACCCAGTATAGACGGGGTCAATACTTATTTTATTGCAAAGGCAGCAGCAGCGAAGGGCTTGAAGGTCGCTATTTCGGGTTTAGGTGGGGACGAGATTTTTGGTGGGTATGATAGCTTTTCACAAGTCCCTAATTTAGTGGGTACCTTAGGGCGAATACCAGGCATTGGAGAAATAGGCCGTTTGCTACGCTCTCTAACCATACCTTTAACTGCTATAGGCCTACCACTAAAAGCCCCTGGGTTGATTGAGTATTCTAGTTGTTATGGCGATGCATATTTACTCCGACGTGCCCTTTACATGCCATGGGAGTTGAGCTCAGTTCTTGGTAAGGATATGGCCCATGAAGGCCTTGAGGCGCTGCAGGCGCGCCAGCGTCTTGACTCAAGTCAGTCGATGATTGGGGACCCTGAGGCAAAAGTTAGTGCACTTGAAATGACTTGGTATATGCGTAATCAGTTGCTTCGTGACGCAGATTGGGCTGGTATGGCCCACGGCTTAGAAATTAGGGTGCCATTTGTTGATACAACTTTGTTTAAGGCGTTAGCCGGGGCTATTGCCAGCGGTGATAGGCCTTGCAAGCAGGAGATGGCAGCAACACCAAAAAAAGCTCTGCCTGACGCGGTCATTAATAGGCCGAAAAGTGGTTTCTTTGTGCCTGTAAGCGATTGGATGGAAGGTGGTGCTTCTGCAAACAGTGGCCTGAGGGGTTGGGCAAACAAAGTTTACCATACGCAAATATCACAATAAGAAATTGTATTCTGAGGCAAGAAATGTTCAATATTTTCTGAGTGTTAAAAAAAGCCTTCTTTGGCTACTTAAAGGAAACATATGATGGTGTCTATCTTGATCAGATTAACTCTTAGATTCAAGTCATTTACAGTACATTCTTGAAGTAAAAAATAGTTCTCTCAAGACCCTCTTCTAGTTCAATTTTAGGTTGCCAATCGAGTGCATTCTTGGCAAATGAAATATCTGGGCAGCGTTGTGTCGGGTCGTCCTCAGGCAGGGCTTTTTCGATCAGGCTTGAGGATGTGTTGGTCAATTTAATCACAGCTTCGGCGAGTTGACGGATGGTAAATTCTTTGGGATTTCCCAGATTTATTGGTCCTGTGATTTGGTCATCGACTTCCATCAAGCGTATGAATCCTTCGATCAAGTCATCTACATAACAAAACGAACGAGTTTGCATTCCGTCACCGTATATTGTGATGGGGTCCCCTTTTAAGGCCTGGACAATAAAATTTGAAACCACACGTCCGTCATCAGGGACCATACGTGGCCCATAGGTGTTGAAAATACGTGCAACACGAATGCTCAAGTTGTGTTGTCGTAGATAATCAAAGAATAGTGTTTCGGCACAACGCTTGCCTTCATCGTAGCACGCTCTTGGTCCGGTTGTTGAAACAGAGCCACGGTAGTTCTCAGTCTGGGGGTGAACTTCTGGGTCTCCATAAACTTCACTTGTCGAGGCTTGGAAAATTTTGGCTCCAGTTCTTTTTGCCAAGCCCAGCATGTTAATGGCACCAAGGACAGAAGTTTTGGTCGTTTGCACGGGGTTATCTTGATAGTGAACAGGGGATGCAGGGCAAGCAAGATTATAAATTTCGTCGATCTCAACGTATAGTGGAAATGTAACGTTATGGCGCTGAACCTCAAAATTAGGATTTTTCATAAGTTCAATAATATTTTCATGAGTGCCTGTATAGAAGTTATCGACGCACAGAACATCGTTTCCATCGTCCAGCAGCCGCTGGCATAAATGGGAACCGAGAAACCCAGCACCACCGGTAACCAAAACTCTTTTTCTTGTTGACATGACGGTTAATTATCACAAAATTATTATAATCAGTACTAGAAAAAAACAGACTTCAATCACAGATTTTACATTAGAAGCTTGGCCAATGAACTCCTTGGGGTATGGTAACAGCTCACTGCCATGCTTAAAAAATGAAGTGCAATTAAATGATCCAACTTAGTAACAGTCTTTTTAAATAAGTGTGATACCCGTTAATTTGCGGATTTCGTAATTTTTGACCGCATTTTGATGTCTTGAGACCCCTCAGTTAAAACTGCGATAGTTAGGTACTATGGTCGACAACAACTATCTATTTAAAAATAACAATAATTTAAAAAAATGGTTCTAGGTCCAGCGAAAAGCAGCACTAGGTATTTACTCTTTATCGCTGACCCCTGCCTCGGCAAAGGTTGCCATACCATTGTGACAGGCTACTGCTGCTTTTAATAAACTTACAGCCAGTACAGCCCCCGATGCTTCGCCGAGCCGCATTTCAAAATCTATCAAAGGATTTTTGTTTATGCGCTCAAGTAGGTGTCGATGGCCGGGCTCACTAGAAGCGTGTCCAACCTGACAATGATCAAGTGCGCCAGGAATGGTTGCTTCAAGAACACTGGCGGCTGCTGAGCACACGTAACCGTCGAGCATAACTGGAACTGCCCTCAGGCGCGCGGCTATGACTGCTCCTACAATAGCAGCAAGTTCGCGACCACCAAGACACATTAAGACATCCAAGCCGTCGTTGCAGTTATGGGTCTTAACGGCCCCAGCAACAAGATGGGTTTTGGCACTGAAGGCTTCGCCTTCGACGCCTGTTCCAGGCCCAGTCCAATCAGCGGCATTGCCACCATATAAAGCATGACAAATGGCAGCAGCAGATGTGGTATTGCCGATGCCCATTTCGCCCAAGCACAATATATCTAACCCTTCCTCGACCTTATCCATGCCGTGGCATATGGATTTGATGGTTTCAAGCTCGCTCATGGCGGGGCCTTCGGTAAAGTCGGCTGTTGGATTGTTTAGTTCAATTGCATCAACTTTTAAGGTAATGTTAAAAGTCTGACATAACTGATTAATGGCGGCGCCTCCTGCCTGAAAATTACCGACCATCTGTTCTGTAACTGTACTTGGGTAGGCTGATACACCTTTGCATGTAACGCCGTGATTGCCAGCAAAGACTTGTGCGCGGGCGTTGATGATTTGCGGAGGGTGCCGACCTTGCCAAGCGGCAAGCCAATGGGAAAGTTCTTCAAGCCTGCCAAGGGAACCAGGTGGTTTAGTCAGTTGCGGTTCGCGCTTAACAGCCCTGGCAAGGGCCCCTTGATTTGAACCCGGAAGGGACTTGAGTAGTGCGCGTACATCATCAAGAGATTGGACTGAAAAAGAAGACACGGACATTATTACCTTTCAAAGAACACGGAGGATTTATTTTTATGAAGCCATAAATTATAACAGCATTAATTATTTTAAAAAAAAACGTTTTAACGAGAAAGAGAAATGAAAGCCAGACACAATAACCTGAATATTATATCTCGATGGATGAAAGACGTCCTGCTGGCGGTTGTCTTTCTGACCCGTTTGCCCGTTAAGTTGGGCGAGGACACAGAAAGCCCTAAGTTGGCTGAAGTCATATGGACTTTTCCTGTGGTTGGTGTTTTTATTGGTGCATTGGCCAGCTTCGTAATGTTAATTGGCTTTCAGCTTGGCCTAGATCCATTAATCTGTGGCCTGCTTGCAGTCGCTGCTCAGGCTTTAATAACAGGTGCGCTCCATGAAGATGGCCTTGCCGATGTAGCCGACGGTTTTGGTGGTGGTAATAAGGTCGTTGATAAGCTGCGTATCATGCGCGATTCGTGTGTGGGGACATATGGCGTATTAGCCCTTGTTTTCTCCGTCGCTATTCGTGCGAGCCTAATTGCAAGCATGACAACACAGACAATAGCAGTTCTTGCTTTGATCAGCGCTGGAGCAGTTTCAAGGGCTCTTGTGGCATTAGCAATGAACCAGTTGGAAATAGTCCGTGCGGATGGACTTGCTACCGGGGCAGGAAAGCCAACAAATGAGGCTACGTTGGTCACTCTTGCTCTTGGTGCGGCTATTGCATTCTTATTACTGGGTGCTAGCGGTTGGATTGTTCTTTTAGTAACTTTTGGTGCGGCGGTGATGGTGGGCCTTTTTGCAAAACGACAGATTGGGGGGCAAACCGGCGATGTTTTAGGTACAATTCAACAGGTCACGGAAGTTACGGTGCTGTTTAGTATAGTTTGGGTGATGTAGGAGAATATATTGGGAACAGTAACACGCTGGTGGTGGGTTCGCCACGCTCCTGTGGTGAACCATGGCGGTAAAATTTATGGGCAAGAGGACATCGCTTGTGATGTCTCTGACACAGCATCTTTTGAAGGCTTAGCGGTAAAGCTTCCCAAAGGAGCAGTCTGGCTGACGTCGCATCTTTCTAGAACAATTAATACAGCAAACGCAATTTTGAGTGCTGGCGGGCCAGCTCCAAATAATCCTGGAGAACTTATTATAGAGCAAGATCTCGCCGAACAAAGTTTTGGTGATTGGCAACAATGTAGCTGGGATGATCTCCACGCTAAAGGCGAAACAGAATATAAGGCCTTCTGGGAGGACCCGGGCTATCAAGCGCCTCCTGGTGGGGAGAGTTTTGTGGATTTGATGGCACGGACAAGTGCTGTCATTGGCCGCGTTAATGTTAGCTACCCAGGCCGCGATATTATCGCCGTTACCCATGGCGGTACCATTCGCGCCGCTGTAGCCGTAGCTATGCAACTAGAACCAATGGCGGCTCTTGGTGTTACGGTCGCTAACTTGACCCTTACCCGGCTTGATCATGTTTCCAATGGCTTATACCGTGGACAGGGTGGTGTGTGGCGGATTGAAGGAATAAACCTGCCTCCTCTTTAAATTAGGTGCTAGCATTGTACTTGTTTTGATTTGTTGGGAATGATTTTTTTGTCTGAAATTCTATCATCTTTAACTTTAGTTCTGGGTGGCCAGCGTTCTGGAAAAAGTAGCTATGCAGAAAGTCTTATTCGTCCTGATCAGAAAGCAATTTACGTTGCCACTGCTCAGGCATTGGATAAGGAAATGAAGGAACGCGTGGGGGCACACAAAGGTCGTCGAGGTAAAAACTGGAAAACCGTAGAAGAGCCGATTGATCTTGCGTCAGTCCTCTTAATGAACGATAAGGCATTTCGCCCTATACTCGTAGATAGTTTAGGCATGTGGATTTCCAATCTCCTGGCTCATGACAAAGATGTGAAAAAGCAAATACTAGCCCTAATACAGGCTTTAGAAGATATTGAGGCTCCTCTTGTTATTGTATCTGACGAGGTTGGTCTGGGGATTATCCCGAATAATGCCCTAGCACGAAGCTTTATTGATGAGCTAGGTACTTTAAACCAATTGATTTCAGATCGAGCGGACATTGTTGTTTTTGTCACGGCTGGATTGCCAATGTATTTAAAAGGATAATAGAAGGATATCATGAAAATTCCTGCAACCGTCATTACCGGCTTCCTTGGAGCAGGTAAAACTACTTTGATTCGTCATTTGCTCGAAAATGCGAAGGGCAGACGTATAGCTCTGATCATTAATGAATTTGGTGAAATGGGTGTTGACCGTGAACTACTGACTGGCTGTGATATTGAAGGCTGTGAGGAAGAAAACATTATTGAGCTTGCTAATGGCTGTATTTGCTGCACAGTCGCAGATGATTTTCTGCCAACTATGGAAATATTGCTGGATCGTGAAGAGCCGCCTAATCACATAATTATTGAGACATCAGGTTTAGCATTACCGAAACCCCTGGTTAAAGCCTTCAACTGGCCAGAAATTCGATCAAGGCTGACAGTAGATGGCGTTGTTGCAGTCATAGATTCCCCTGCTGTCGCTGAGGGACGCTTCGCCGATGATGAAGATGCCCTTCAAGCTGAGCGTGAAGCAGACCCATCGCTGGATCATGATAATCCGCTGGAAGAAGTTTTTGAAGATCAGTTGTTGTGTGCTGACCTAGTTGTCCTTAATAAGGCTGATATTGTTGGTGAAGATGGAATCCAGAAAATTACAAAAGATCTCTCAAGCCATATGCGTCCCGGCGTTAAGGCCATCGGGGCCGTTGAAGGTGCAATAGATATCGATATTCTGCTTGGGCTTGATTCATCTGCTGAAGTTGAAATTGAACAGCGACGCTCTCATCACGATGGTGAGGATGATCATGATCATGACGACTTTGAGAGCTTTACCGTTGAGCTTAATGATATACCAGACCCAGAAAAATTTGAGGGGTTGCTGATGCGTTTGACTGAACAGCACGATATTTTACGGATTAAGGGTTTTTTGCATGTGCCGGGTAGAGATATGCGCCATGTAGTGCAAGGTGTTGGCCCACGCATCCAACGTTATTTTGACCGCCAGTGGGCACCTGGAGAAGTACGCAAAGGTCAGCTAGTTGTCATCGGTCAAACTGGACTGGACCGAGGCGCTATTGAAACGGCTTTATTGGCTTAAAAGATGCATCTATTAGCTGCCACACCGGGGGGAATATCAGATGGATCTGAAGCCATTGACCTTGGCCAGAGCCCAGCTGATATTGTTGTGCTTAGTGCCGCAGATAGTGAGCTAGCCTGCTTCAGCGAAGCCTACGCAAAAATGGGCGATGATATTCCGAGCCTGCGTTTAGCAAATATTTTAAATCTAGGGCACAACATGTCTGTCGACTTGTATGTGGAGAGCGTCATTAATGGTGCTAAGTTGGTTATAGTGCGTCTGCTGGGTGGGCGGGGCTACTGGTCTTACGGCGTTGAGCAAGTCGCAGCGGAATGTTTTCGTAAAAAAATACCACTTGCTTTTCTGCCTGGCGATGATCAACCGGATGCTGAACTGGCAACCTTATCTACGTTGGATCCTTCAGTATGCCATAGGCTTTGGCAATACTGCGTTCACGGCGGCCCACAAAATGCGCAGCATTTTTTAAATTTTTCAGCGTCCCTATTGGATGATAAATATAAATGGTTGGAGCCACAGCCCCTGTTGAGGGGGGGGCTTTATAAATCAGGCCAGGGGAATGTTAACTTGGAGGACATTCGTGATGGCTGGGTTGCGGGTCAGCCGACAGTGGCGCTTGTGTTTTATCGAGCCTTGGTTCAAGGAGGTAATTTAAAAGCTGTTGACGCACTCATTGCGGGATTACAAGTGGTTGGGCTTAATACTTTGCCAGTTTTTGTCGCCAGCCTGAAAGATCCAATAGCAGCAGCGACTTTAGAACAGGTGCTGGCAGATGAAGTGCCTCATGTCATTATAAATAGTACAGGCTTCGCGGTTTCATCACCGGGGACGACGCGTACACCAACGCCATTCAATCTCTCGGGGGCTACCGTCTTGCAGGTTGTCTTTTCCAGTTCAAGTTTGGATTCTTGGCGTGATGGCCTGTATGGCTTGAGTGCGCGGGACATTGCAATGAATGTTGCTTTGCCAGAGGTGGATGGCCATGTGCTTAGTCGTGCAGTTTCCTTCAAGGGATCAAGTTTGCGTGATGAAAGAACTCAAACGGATATTGTTACCTACGAACCGGTACAAGACCGAATTGATTTTGTATGCCAATTAGCGGCCAACTGGGCAGGCTTGGCACGCCTTAAAACGGAGGACCGCTCCATCGCTGTGGTCCTTGCGAACTACCCCAATCGGGATGGGCGTATAGGTAATGGGGTCGGGCTCGATACCCCACAAGGAACTATCACTGCTTTAAGAGCCATGAAGGCAGCTGGTTATGATACGGGAAAAATCCCGGACGGCGGCGATCAGTTGATTGCGCGTCTAGCTGCGGGCCCAACCAATCAGGGACAAAAAGGCAATATATCCGAATCTCTGCCCATGTCTAATTATCAGAAGTTCTTTGCCACATTGCCAATGCAGGTACAGCGCGCTGTATGTGATCGTTGGGGAGCGCCAGAGGCAGACCCAATGTTCATTATTAATGAGGCCGATTGTGGCTGCTTCGCGGTTTCTGCTTTTCGGCTTGGTAAGGTAGCCATTTGTCTGCAACCAGCGCGCGGTTATAACATTGACCCAAAATCTACCTATCACGACCCAGACCTTGTGCCGCCTCATGGATATCTCGCATTCTATTGCTGGCTTCGAAGTGAGTTCGGTGCTGATGCAATTATTCACTTTGGAAAGCACGGAAATCTAGAATGGCTACCAGGAAAGTCGCTGGGTCTCTCTGACCAATGCTTTCCAGAGATAGCCCTTGGCCCCTTGCCTCATTTATACCCATTTATTGTTAATGACCCTGGTGAAGGAACGCAGGCAAAGCGTCGGGCCTCGGCAGTGATCATTGATCATTTGACGCCGCCCCTTACCCGTGCCGAAACTTATGGCCCATTAGCTGATTTAGAATTGTTAGTTGATGAGTTCTACGAGGCATCAGGCGTTGATCCTCGGCGCTTGAAAGTTTTGCGCAGTGAAATTCTTACACTCTGCACATCTTCCGGCCTTGATGTGGATTGTGGGATGGACAAGGCAGTGGATGAAGATTCGGCTTTGGAGGAACTTGATAATTACCTATGTGAGCTCAAAGAAATGCAGATTCGTGATGGCCTCCATATATTTGGCAATACGCCAAAGGGCCGTCTTCTCACCGATCTTTTGGTGGCACTGGTTCGGGTGCCGCGTGGTTCTGGTAATGCAGGAGAAGCTTCATTTTTAAGAGCTATAGCGGACGATCTAGAGCTTCAGTTTGACCCTCTTGATTGTGAAATGGCGACAACTTGGCAGGGTCCTAAACCGGATGTGCTGACCGGAAAGGGCAATTGGCGAAGTGTTGGTGATACCGTTGAGCGACTGGAGGGGTTGGCCTTTCGCTTAATTGCGGGCGAGCAAATACCAAGTGCGAACTGGGTCAGGACTATCTTAGTTCTTGAGGTTGTTGAGGCTAAAATTAGACCCGCCGTTGAAGCTTGCGGTTCAGGAGAGCTTGCTGGTTTACTTCAAGGATTGGATGGACGTTTTGTTGAGCCTGGTTCCAGTGGTGCACCAACACGAGGTCGCCTGGACGTTCTACCCACGGGCCGGAATTTTTATTCTGTAGACACGCGCACTGTCCCAACACCGGCGGCATGGACACTGGGCTGGAAGTCCGCCTCGCTTTTGATCGACCACCACAAGCAAGAGCACGGAGAATGGCCCAAAACATTGGCCTTGTCGGCGTGGGGAACATCTAACATGCGCACTGGTGGTGATGATATCGCCCAAGGACTAGCTCTAATGGGTGTCAAGCCAACTTGGGATTCGGCGTCACGCCGGGTCACCGGATTTGAAGTGTTGCCCTTATCTATTCTTGATCGTCCTCGAGTTGATGTAACACTAAGGGTTTCTGGGTTTTTCCGTGATGCTTTTCCTGGGTTAATTGATTTATTCTCTTCTGCCTCACGCGTAGTGGCTGCCCTTGATGAAGGGGAAGTTGATAATCCTCTCGCCGCCCGTGTTGTGAATGATGTGGCAGAACTCACCCAAAAAGGGGTAAGCGAAGAGCAGGCTAAGGTACAGGCGGGCTATAGGGTTTTTGGCTCCAAGCCGGGCGCCTACGGTGCTGGTTTACAAGCTCTGATAGATGAAAAAGGCTGGGATACAGAGGCTGATCTTGCAAGCGCTTATGTCGCCTGGGGAGGTTATGCTTATGGTGAAGGTGCTGCAGGTGAAGTAGCTCATGGTCTTTTTGAAACACGTCTTAAAAATGTTGAAGTAGTGGTCCACAATCAGGATAACCGTGAACATGATTTGCTAGACAGTGACGATTACTACCAATTTGAAGGTGGCATGACAGCTGCAGTTAGGGAGTTGTCTGGCAATCAACCCAACGTCTATCACAATGACCACTCAAGGCCGGAAACGCCACGAATTAGAACTCTTGAAGACGAAATTGCCCGTGTAGTTCGTGCTCGAGTTGTTAATCCCAAATGGATAGATGGTGTCATGCGCCATGGCTATAAAGGGGCTTTTGAATTGGCAGCGACTGTAGACTATCTGTTCGCCTTTGCTGCTACAGCCAGGTGTGTCCGCGACCATCACTTCGATGCGGTGTTTGAGGCATATCTAACTAATGATAAAGTTAGGGAGTTTATTCATACTCATAATCCCGATGCTTTGAAAGAAATGGTTGCCCGACTTTTAGAAGCTCAGGAACGAGAGTTATGGAAACCGCGCTTGAACAGGACGCATGATATTTTAACTAAAATGGCTGACCCGAACAGGAAGGAGAGAAAAGTCACATGATCAAAAAAGACAACTCCCGTCACAGCGAAAAAATGGCCAAAAAGAAGGCTGCCCGGGACAAAATTTTGGCTACCAAGACTGAAGAAAAAGGATTGCTAATTGTTCATACTGGCAAAGGCAAAGGTAAATCAACGGCTGCCTGGGGCATGGCCATGCGGATGATAGGCTATGGCAAGAAAGTGGGTATTGTGCAGTTTGTTAAAGGGGCCTGGGAAACTGGCGAGCGAGATGTTTTTGAAAAATTTCCCGATCAAGTCACCATCAAGGCAATGGGCGAGGGCTTTACTTGGGAAACTCAAGATCGTGAGCGTGATGTGGCTGCGGCTGGCAAAGCCTGGGAAGCAGCAAAGCAAATGATCGCCAATCCTGAATATTCTATGGTCATTCTTGATGAAATTAATATAGCCCTGCGTTATGATTACTTGTCTTTGACAGATGTTTTGAAAGGCTTAGCAGCACGTCCACATATGCTTCATGTTGTTGCCACCGGGCGTAATGCCCAAGATGATATGATCGAAGCTGCCGATTTAGTGACTGAGATGACTTTGATTAAGCATCCATTTCGTAGTGGCATCAAAGCTCAGAAAGGGGTTGAGTTTTAGACCAGCTCTCTACTTTGTGTTTTAGGTAGAATATAAAGCACTTGTGTCTCGCCGTTAATTTAGGAAATTGCGCATGAATAAATCCATACTTGCCACTGCTGTATTTTTAGTTTTCGCCCTTACTAGTTGCGCCGAAATGCGCCGTGATAAAAATTCTATTGCGGAAGATGTAATCAATCAAGCAACAGAGACTGTGCAACGCTTCAAAGGTATGCCGGATCTGAAGGCATTTGCGGATTATATGCCGGCAGCACGTGGTATCGTTGTGCTGCCTAGTGTTATTAAAGGTGGATTTATGTTGGGTGGTGAGGCTGGCAATGGAGTTTTATTGGTTAAGTCTGAGGATGGTTCATGGAGCCCCCCTGCTTTTTATGCTCTTGGGGCGGCCAGCCTAGGAATTCAGATGGGTTTGCAGGATACAGAAATTATTCTCGTACTTAGAAGTAACGGTGCGGTCTCGGCAATTCTCGACCATCAGGGCAAGTTTGGGGCAGATGCTGGAGTCACCATTGGCACACTTGGCCAGGGCGCGGAACTTTCAACTACCACTAATATAGGCCTAGATATTCTGGCTTTTGCCAATTCTAAAATTGGTTTATTTGGTGGTGCAGCTTTCGAAGGTGCGGTTCTAGCCCGTCGCGTTGATTTAAATGAGGCATATTATGGCAAGGGAGCTACCCCGCGCGGTATAGTATATCAAGGTCAATCGCAAAACATTCACGCGGATGCCTTGAGGGCCGCCCTGGCAAGTAAGTGAGTAAAAAAACTACTAACCACACCCGTGCCTTGATGTTTCAGGGCACAGGTTCAGATGTTGGTAAGTCCCTTCTTGTTGCTGGATTATGCAGGGCCTTCAAACAGCGCGGAATAAAGGTGCGGCCTTTCAAGCCACAAAATATGTCAAATAATGCAGCAGTCACATGCGAAGGGGGCGAGATTGGACGCGCTCAGGCTCTGCAAGCAAAGGCCTGTGGGGTTGAACCATCTATTCACATGAATCCAGTGTTACTTAAGCCAGAAAGCGAGACTGGTGCTCAAGTAATTGTTCAAGGCAAACGTGAGGCAACCCTCAAAGCTAAGGATTACCATACCCTAAAACCAAAACTTCTGGAACGTGTGCTGGAAAGTTTTTACCATACTGCTGGGTTGTGCGATCTAGTTTTGGTTGAAGGAGCGGGTAGTGCGGCAGAGGTAAATTTACGCGAATCCGATATAGCCAATATGGGATTTGCCCTAGCTGCTAATGTGCCAGTGGTTTTGGTTGGGGATATTGATCGGGGCGGCGTGATTGCTTCTATTGTTGGAACGGACCAACTTTTGGATAAGGTAGAGCGTGACTTGCTCGCAGGATACGTCATTAATAAATTTCGCGGAGACCCATCGTTATTTGTAAGTGCAGATAAAATTATTAATAAAAAAACGGGACTAAGCTCTTTTGGCTTGGTCCCTTATTTTCCAGATGCACGTTTGCTTCCCAAGGAAGATGCCATGGCTTTGGATGCCCAAAAAAACGACACAGCGTCTGGAGATATTTTTATTGTTGTTCCACGGCTTTCCCGGATTGCCAACTTCGATGATCTGGATCCGTTATCTGCGGAGCCAGACGTGACGGTAACGGTTGTCGAAGCAGGGGATCCCCTGCCTTGTAGCGCCGATTTAATTTTGATTCCAGGCACGAAATCGACCATGGCCGATCTTGAATACCTACGTGCCCAGGGGTGGGACATAGATATTGCAGCTCATGCGCGCCGTGGTGGTTTGGTAGTTGGGCTTTGTGGTGGCTATCAAATACTTGGGAAACGTATTTCGGATCCCAATGGCATAGAAGGGGATATTGGTGAATCTGAAGGCTTGGGCTTGCTTGATGTTGAAACAATCCTCAGTAATAATAAAACACTTGAGACCATTTCGGGCATAGATTTAGGAAGTGGTGAAAAAGTTCATGGTTATGAGATGCACCTTGGATTAACTGAAGGACCAGACCGGGCCAATCCTTGGTTTCGTCTTGATGACAAGCGCACTGAAGGCGCAATGACTTCAGATTGCCAAGTTATGGGGTCATACCTGCATGGCATATTCTCTGCTGACAATTTTCGTCAAGCTTTCCTCGCGGGATTGCGATTGGGTCGAGCCAGTACTACTGCCTATGATTTAAGGGTTGAGAAAACTCTGGACGATTTGGCTGAGCATCTAGAAGAGAATATGGATCTGGAAGCGCTCTACAATAAAGCCCTTTAGTAAGGAGCCTGGCTAGTGCAAAACGATAAAGTGATAGTAACGGTAAATACATTATTAGCTTAATCTGATAACGGCCAGAGCAGCAACCCAGGCTCCGTTGATCAGTGCAGCAGTTACATAAAGATAGAGCATATTCCGTATGTCTTGAACTCCCGTACGAGCTGTGCCATCGCCCAGCCACTGGTCGTCTATGATAGTTTTCTGATAGCGCCGAGGTCCAGCAAGGGCGATATTAAGAGCTCCGGCGGCAGCCCCCTCTGGCCAGCCAGCATTCATGGAACGGTGTTTGCCGGAATCCCTTAACATAATTTTCAGGGCCTTAACCGGGTGGGCTCTGGGGGTGACAGTGGCCGCGAGTACAATAAATAAACCGCTCAAACGTGCTGGGATCAAATTTAGTACATCATCCAGTCGCGCAGCGGTCATCCCGAAAGCCCGATATTTCGGGGTCATATGACCAATCATAGAATCCATTGTATTAACGGCTTTGTAGGCCAATAAACCTGGCAACCCAAATAACACATACCAGAAGACTGGTGCGACCAGGCCATCAGAAAAATTTTCTGCGCAGGACTCAATAGCAGCACGGGCAACGCCGTGTTTATCGAGGTGTTTTGGTGCACGTCCAACAATATGAGAGACAGCCTCACGGCCTTTCTCGAGACTTTCTTCAAGCCCAATCCCAACGGCTCTTACACTGTCATAAAGACCGCGTCCAGCAAGCATGGTTGTAAGGATAAACAGCTCCAACGCCCAACCAAAATTATGATTCTGAGTCAGCCACGAACTTCCCCAGCCAACTGTGGCGGTCAAGCTTACAATGATAAAAACTACCAGAGCCCCGCGAAAGGCGCGATCTACAGCCGAACGATTTGCCCGGTTTAGTTTGCGATCAAACCAATCAATAAGCGTGCCAATCATTTCAACTGGATGGCGAAATAGTCGAAAAGGAAATTTAGTTTCGCCTAAATAACCATCTAGCAAAAGGGCAACCAACAATAACGCTAATGGATCAAAGCCGTGCTCGGTGTTTGCGAATCCTAACGTAAACATGATTGTAGTTTGCGAGGAGGAGCTTATCGCGTCAAATAAAATTGAGGTGATGACAATATCAAACTTTTGATTTAAGATTAAAAAATGTAAGCGGCTTTTATTTTGACCGGCGGCAATGACCAGTCAACGTCCCGCGCAAAACTTTCAAAACGCTCGAAGGCAAGGACCAAGCGCGTGGACGATACTACTTTAAACCCAAAAACGGGTCAGAAATTTTGTGAAAATTTCAGCCGTCATTATTTTATGGTCAGAGGCCACACAGTCTTGGCTGAGCATCTGAAGCAAAAGTTGCTAAAGTACGGTGTTCAACGTAGCTATCTAGAATTAACCTCGCAGTCATGGCAATTAAGTCCGGATACATACAGAGAAAACTCTGACAGATACACTATACACCTTTCCGAAGTACTTCCCCCCCCCATTCATGTGAAAAATAGACTTTCCAAAGAAGTATATGAATTTGCCGTTAGAAACCCTGAAGTGAACCTAAATAAACTTCGTGTTTGTGGTATTAGTGCCAAAGGTAAGCACTCGTGTGATTACGGTCTCATTGACCTTGGGTGTAGCCATCATAATCATGAAAAAAAGGAGTCCTGATTTTGTCTCGGGCTCCTATTCGCTTTGAGTATGAGAAAGATCCAAAGGCTATTTATCGCAAGTCATTTGCAATGATCAAGGATGCCTTAGGAGCAGATAATATGCCTATTGATATAGGCCCTGTAGCTGAGCGTCTGATTCATGCGTGTGGCATGACTGATATCATTGATTGTATGTTTTATTCCAATCGTGCAGGTGAGATAGGCCGTGACGCTTTGCAGGCTGGCGCATTGATTTTGTGCGATTCTGAAATGGTTTCTGCAGGGATTATTCGCAATGGGTTGCCAGCTGAAAATGAGGTACTCTGTACCCTCAACGATCCGTCAACACCAGCCCTTGCAAAAAAAAATATGACAACTAGATCAGCGGCAGCCCTAAATTTATGGTTGCCTCATCTGGAGGGTTCGATTGTCGCAATTGGTAATGCGCCGACAGCACTGTTTCGGTTAATGGAAATGATTTCCGATGGTGCTCCTCGTCCAGCCTTGATTTTGGGCTTTCCCGTTGGTTTTATTGGCGCTGCAGAGTCAAAACAGGCGCTAGTGGATTACGCAGGCTATCTCGAAATCTCCTTCATTACCGTTAAGGGACGGCGTGGTGGTAGCGCTATGGCTTCAGCAGCAGTAAATGCCATCGCCGGGGGGGATTGGTAATGAGCGCTTGGATCACTGTTATCGGCATTGGTGAAGATGGCGTAGAAGGTTTAAGCACTTCCCGTATTGCATTGATCAAAGATGCAGAGGTTCTTATAGCTGGGGAGCGCCATCATTACATGGTTGAGAATTCAAGGGCAGAGATCCTTGACTGGGGTCAAGGTTTTGACCATGCCTTGAAAGAGCTTGAGGCACGGCGAGGTAAAAATATTGTCGTGTTGGCCTCTGGCGATCCCATGAACTTTGGTGTTGGCTCTGTTCTAGTTCGCACCTTTGGGAAAGATGCAGTGATTGTTCACCCTGCGCCTAGTTCATTTTCTTTGGCCGCTGCACGCATGGGCTGGTCGATTCCAGATATTGATTGCCTGACCATTCACGGACGCCCCTTGGAGACTTTGATTAAATATATTTTTCCTGGCGCACGCCTTCTGGTCTTGGCCCGTGATGGCAATAGCCCAGCTCAAGTTGCTAGATTACTTAGTGAAAATGGCTATGGTAATAGCAAGATTAGCGTGTTGGAACATTTAGGGGGGGTCAAGGAAAAAAGGATCGATAATAGCGCTGCATCATGGAATCACCCATGTGTGCGTGATCTAAACACACTGGCAATTGAATGTGTGGCTGCAGAGGGTATTGTGCCACTCTCATGTGCATCTGGTTTACCGGACCATGTTTTTGAGCATGATGGTCAATTGACGAAGTGTGAAGTTCGCGCGATAACTTTGGCAAAACTACAACCTCTCCCAGGTAAGGTGCTTTGGGATATTGGCGCAGGGTCGGGCTCAATTTCGATTGAATGGCTCAGACTTGGCGGTCAACGCCGCGCGATTTCTATCGAAAAAAATCCTGAACGTATTGCAACTATCAAATCTAATGCAATTAGTCTTGGCACACCAGATTTGGTGATCGTGGAAGGGGATTTCCACAGCGTCAAAGACCATCTTGCATATAAACCTGATGCCATTTTCATTGGCGGTGGGGCTTCTGACATGAGCTTGCTTACATCAGCATGGATGGCTCTCAATCCGGGAGGCCGTCTTGTCATCAATGTAGTCAGTATAGAAGCTGAACAAACTCTGCTGGCATTCCGCGAAGATATAGGTGGCGAACTAAGTCGCATCTCAATTGAACGTGCCACGCCCGTTGGAAATTTTAGCGCGTTAAAGCCGTTGTTAAGTGTGACCCAGTTTGTTGCGAGTAAATCAATATGATTGGTGTACTATACGGCCTAGGGCTTGGACCTGGTGATCCAGATCTTGTCACCATAAAGGCGGCAGCAATAATGCGTCACGTACCCGTTATTGTTTATGTGACCCCGGTGCGCTATGATAAACCAACAGTATCTCTTGCTCGATCCATTGCTGCTCCCCATTTGATTGGCGAGAAGAAAGAAATATCTATTCCCATTGTTATGCAAAGTGATCCGACCCCTGGAAGGCGGATTTACGATGAGGTTAGCAATGAGATTTCTGGATTTCTTGAGTCTGGGCGGGACGTTGCGGTTCTCTGTGAGGGGGATCCGTTGCTTTATGGCTCTTTCATGTATTTGCTGGATCGACTTAAAGATGACCACACTGTGCTTACTGTGCCGGGTGTTAGCTCCTTAAGTGCGGCTGCTGCAGCCGCTAATCTGCCGTTGGTTACCCGCCATCAAAGTCTTGCTATTATCCCCGCGACACTGAGCGAAGATGAAATTAAGTCCCGGCTGCTAGTATCAGACAGTGCAGCTATACTTAAATTAGGGCCAAATATAACAAAGGTAAAAAAAATCCTTGGTGATCTGGGCAGACTACCGCGAGCGCTGTATATTGAGCGAGCCTCGATGGAGGGTGTAAAAGTATTACCACTCTCTGACGCTCCCGATAATGCTCCTTATTTTTCTATTATTCTTATAACGAATGCGGAAACTAACTAATGACAGCTATACTCGTGCTCGATCAGGGTGCATTAAAGTTTGCAAAAACCATTAAGGGTGCAGTGCCTAATGCCCGTATTTACGGCCTCGCCAACCGGGTCACGGGAGCTGATGAAAGTTTCAGTCAAACCATTTTACATTTGAGAAATTTATTTCAGTCTGGCGAAGATATTATTGGTTTGTGTTCGACGGGAATACTGGTGCGTGCCTTAGGTCCAGTATTAAATGACAAAGAAACTGAACCTGCTGTTTTAGCTGTGGCTGCAGATGGCTCTGTCATCATACCTTTGTTAGGGGGGCATAACGGAGCCAACCGTCTGGCTGTTGACATAGCAAATGCGACAGGGGGAGTTAGTGCGATCACAACCGCCAGCGATATCCGCTTTGGCATTGCCTTAGATGATCCGCCTAAAGGGTGGAATGTTTTGAACAGAGATGCTGCAAAGGATATTTCCGCTCGTATGCTGGCAGGAGAGCCGGTTCGTCTTAATATAACTTGCGGGGATGTAGGGTGGCTTACTAAATCTGGGGCCAATTTTAATGACAATGCAGATGGACCCTGTATACAGGTTACACCAGAAATAGTTGTCGATGCCAAAAACGATTTGGTTCTGTGCCCTCCTGTTCTTGCCCTGGGGGTTGGTTGCGAACGTAATTGCGACCCAATGGAACTTGAGAAACTTGTCCGTGAAACCCTCGAAGATTCAGGATTGTCAGCTAGCTCTGTCAGTTGCGTTGTTTCTATTGATCTAAAAATGGATGAAGTGGCCGTTCACGAACTAGCATCTTCCCTTGGCGTGCCGGCTCGCTTTTTCTCTACCAAGGAGCTTGAAAGCCTGACCCCGTATCTTGCTAATCCGTCGGATATAGTTTTTGCTGAAGTGGGTTGCCATGGAGTTTCAGAAGGGGCCGCCCTCGCAGCAGCCGGCAGAAATTCCAAATTACGGGTTGAAAAATGTCGCTCTTCGCGGGCGACTTGCGCTATTGCTATTAATCCCGAGGGCATCAAGGGAAATGAAGTTGGCCGGGCGCGTGGTCACTTAAGCATTATAGGGATTGGTCCTGGAGCAGATGGCTGGCGTACCCCAGAGGCAACCACCCTACTCACAGCCGCCAGTGATTTGGTTGGTTACGGGTTATACCTTGATCTTATTGGTGATCTTGTTGCCGGAAAGAAACGTCATGTGTCTGAGTTGGCACAGGAAGAAGAACGGGTTCGACGCGCGCTTGATCTTGCTGCAGAAGGGCGTAACGTTGCTCTTGTTTGTTCGGGTGATGCTGGTATTTATGCCCTAGCGACTTTGGTATTTGAGCTAATGGACCGTGAAAATAGGTCTGACTGGAATAGGACTACTCTTCAGGTGACGCCTGGTATCTCTGCCTTGCAGGCGGCGGCCGCACGAATTGGCGCTCCCATTGGCCATGATTTTTGCACCATATCCCTGTCAGACTTATTAACCCCGTTTGAGGAAATAGAAAAACGCCTTAAGGCGGCTACGGAAGGTGACTTTGTGGTTGCCTTTTACAATCCGGTTTCAAAGCGTAGGCGAACACAGTTGGCACGGGCACAAGAAATTCTTGTCGTGGGACGCGGCCCTGACGTACCGGTTGTGCTGGCACGAAACTTAGGCCGTGAGGAGGAAACCATTGAAGTTATAAAATTGGGTGATTTGACATCGGATCACGCCGATATGCTGACAATGGTATTGATTGGTAATTCTCAATCACGACTAATTGAGCGTGGTGGCAGACAATGGGTTTATACACCGCGTGGTTACGCGGCGAAAATGAATTAAGGAGTATCAATTATGAGTGTTCATTTTATTGGTGCCGGTCCTGGGGCACCTGATTTGATAACTGTTCGCGGACTAAAATTTATAAAGCAGGCGGGTTTGGTGCTTTATGCGGGTTCTTTGGTGCCTGAAGCCGTTGTCGCTGAAGCTTCTTCTTGTGCAACAGTTATAGATACCGCGCCCTTGCACTTAGATGAAATCATCAATGAGATGATAGTGGCAAATGACAAAGGCCTAGATGTTGCCCGTGTCCATTCTGGAGACCCCTCATTGTATGGAGCTATAGCTGAACAAATGCGCCGCCTTGATGATCTGGAGATAGATTATGACGTGACACCCGGTGTTTCAGCCTACGCTGCTGCATCTGCAGCTATGAAGTCGGAACTTACTCTGCCAGGCGTAAGCCAGACTGTGATTTTAACTCGTACGGCGGTGCGAGCCTCAGAGATGCCAAGTGGTGAAGACCTTGCAACATTGGGGAAAAGTGGGGCAACTCTAGCAATTCACTTGTCGGTCAATAACATTAAAAAAGTAGTACAAGAGTTGGTTCCCAATTATGGCAAAGATTGCCCGGTTGTAGTTATCTATCGGGTCAGTTGGCCTGATGAAAAAATTATCCGTGGCACACTTGAAGATATTCGTTTTAAAGTAAAAGAAGCCAATATTACCCGCACAGCGCTTATTATGGTTGGAAGAGTTTTGGGCGATCACACGTTTGAAGATTCAAGACTTTATGCAGCAGATCATCATCATGTGCTTAGGCCGCTCAGCAAGGAAACTTCTAAAGCCTCTGCTCCAACCACATAAGTGCATCTTCAATACTTTCAACATGCTCACCTGGTTCGGGTGGGGGTCGGCGGATAAGGACAATGGGAATGCGTCTGCGAATGGCGGCTATGATCTTATTGATAGTAGAAGTCCCGCCGCTTTGTTTGGTCAGTAAAGTATCTATATTGTACTTTTCCATCAGAGCGAGCTCTTCATCAAGGCTGAAAGGTGGAAGGCCATCAATAAATGTATAGTTCTTCTGAGTAGTGTGCTCGCTAGATTTCTCCATTACTCTGATAAAAAAATGAATATCAGTAAGTTTTTTCAGTTCATTAAGATTACTTTGACCAGTTGTGACAAGAACCCTTTTAGCAAAATCGGGTAGAATTAGGGCGGCACATTTCATGTCATCCGCCTCAATAAATTTAGCCCCCGGCGGTAAATCCCAGGGAGGCCTTGTTAGGGTTAATCTCGCTGTATCAGTGGAAAAACAGGCGTCGTGTGCATTGGCAGAAATATTTTTAGCGAAAGGATGGGTGGCATCGATCAATAATTTGATTTTTTCACTAATTATATAATCAGCTAGGCCTATACCTCCACCAAAGCCACCAACCCTGACAGCAGTCACAAAATCACGTATCGGTTTGGTGCGCCCAGCCAATGAATAAATCACATCAAGGCGCTCGGAAAACTGAGTATGTACAGTTTCAGCTAGGGTTGCGGCCTCGCCGGTACCGCCTAAAATTAATAATCGTGGGATATCAGTCATTAGCACGTCCGACTAATTGGCCGTCTCTGTCAAAGATACATACTTCAATCTCAACTTCGCCATCCAGTGCTTCAAGGGCTTTTTTTTGTGCCCGGACGGCTATCAGATTAGCTAATTCCAGGTTTTCGCTTTGTGCAAGATCAAGTACTGCCTTGGCTGTGATAGCGTTCTTGGCAAGTTGTTGTGTCTCCCCTCTGGCACCAAGCTCATCAAGGCAGGAGGCAAGTTTGTTGAAATCTAATTCTGAACGGGCTGAATGTAGATCCATATGACCTTGTGCAAGCTTTGTTAGCTTCCCAAAACCACCTGCAAGGGTCAGCTTTTTAAGCGGATGATGACGCAGATATTTCAGGACACCTCCAGCGAAGTCGCCCATATCAATTAGGGCTGTAGGATCCAGTTGGTAAAGTTCCTTAACTGCGGCCTCTGATGTTTTGCCCGTGGCTGCAGCGACATGGCTCAGCCCTGTCGCCCTGGCCACATCGATCCCTCTATGAATGGAATGAATCCATGCCGAACAGGAATATGGTCGGACAATACCAGTGGTACCTAATACAGACAATCCTCCCATAATGCCCAAGCGACCATTCATAGTCTTCTTAGCAAGTATTTTGCCGCCTGGAATGGAAATGGTGACTTCAAAATCCACTGCCTGGTCATGAGTGCTCGCAACAGCCTGAATTACTTCGCAAATCATCTTGCGTGGTGCTGGGTTAATGGCAGGCTCACCAACTGGGATGGTTAGTCCGGGTAAGGACACTGTTCCTACCCCATCACCGGCATGAAAGGTTATTCCGCCACCTTGTCGTCCTGGCATAACGGTGACGATAATTTCAGCTCCATGAGTAACATCTGGATCGTCTCCCGCATCCTTGATAATCCCGGCGCAAGCTTTTCCCCCTTTAAGGTCGTGCCTTGACAGTAAGAAGGTGGGCCTTTCGCCATTAGGTAATTGTATAGTAACACTTTTTTCGAATTTTCCGCGTACAAGAGCAATTGTACAAGCCTTGGCAGCTGCAGTGGCACACGCTCCAGTAGTCCACCCACTGCGAAGTTCCCCTGACGGTTTGAAGGTATCTTCTTCCATAGATCGTATTCTACAGCTTTCTACTGAATATGAATGTGTTTTTAAGAATTATTATTAATTTTTTTATTGTTTGACCTTGAAGGTAGAAGCTGGAGAGTTATCATGCATACAACTAGATAAAATTGTTCTTCATATGACAGAGCACGAGAACCATAGCGATGGCAAAGAATAAAAAAGTTAAGTCTACCAAAAAACCAATTAGGGCTGAGGTTAAAGCGAAGCCAAAGAGCGCGCCCTCAGCTTCAAAGAATAAAATCGATTCGTTGGTTCAGGTCAATGCGGAAGCTAAATCGCACAAAGCCTATTTTGCTCAATCCGGAATTTCAAAGACAAAGGTTGCTCCTGTCAATTCGGCAAGCAGTCTGCCAACGAGCCGTAAAATTTTTTTCATAGTCGTCACTCTTATCATTGGCATTGTTCTAATTTGGAAAAGCTATATTCAACCAAAATATTTTTCTCACTATGGGGCCTTGCAAAAAGGACAGGTAGTACAGATTCAAAATGCTGGGGTGCCCCAAATAGGTGGTCCTTTTGTTCTTGTTGATCAAGATGGTAAGACCGTCAGTGAGACTGACTTCATGGGAAAGTACATGCTAGTTTATTTTGGCTTCACGTATTGCCCAGATGTGTGCCCAACGTCGCTGACGATTATGGAGGATGCACTCGACATGTTGGGGGATAAAGCAGAGCGCATTACGCCTATATTCATTACCGTTGATCCTGAGCGCGATGACCCGGAGGCCATGAAATTATATGTTGAACACTTTCACCCAAGGTTGGTTGGGTTAACTGGTTCATTGGATCAAGTCAATGCGGCAGCTAAAACGTACAAAGCCTATTTTACTAAATCCGGCGATGGCTACGATGACGATGATTACTCGGTGGACCACTCTTCTATCACCTATTTAATGGCCCCAGATGGCAAATTTGTTACCCACTTTAGTCATGGTGTTGAAGTTGAGTTTATGGCACAAAAACTTGCGGAAATTCTTAAATGAATGAGCCATCTGGCTTGACTAAAGGCCTTATTATTGCGGCACCATCTTCGGGAAGTGGTAAGACCGTCCTGACACTAGGCTTACTGCGTCACCTATCGAAAGCAGGGAAATCAATTGCATCGGCTAAAGCTGGACCCGATTATATTGATCCAGCTTTCCACACGGCGGCTACGGGTGTGCCCTGTTATAACTTGGACCTCTGGGCTATGAGACCCTCCTTACTTAATCATGTAGCTGCCCTAGGCAGTAATGGGGCTACGGTAATTTGCGAGGGTGTAATGGGGTTATTTGATGGCGCTCTAATGGAACATGGCTCAACGGCCGATCTGGCTGAAATAACTGGCTGGCCCGTAATTTTGATTATTGATGCAGCTGCGCAAGGAGCTTCAGCTGGTGCGGTGCTCCGTGGTTTTGCCACTCATCGACCAAATTTGTCCCCTGCTGGTGTTATTTTTAATCGTATTGGTGGTGTTCGTCATAAGAATATTTTACGTGAGGCTGCAGCTAAAGCTGCGCCAGATGTTAAGGTTTTGGGCTTTGTGCCTAGGGCAAGTGACCTAAATCTCCCTGACCGACATTTGGGTCTTATTCAGGCTGTCGAACACGATAATCTCGAAAAATTTTTAAATTCTGCTGCCTCTTTGGTTTCAGAACATGTTGATGTTGATGAGTTGCTATCTGTGGCCCGTCCCCTCAAATTAAATGATGGGGGGACTTCTAGTCCAATTGCCCCTTTGGGGCAACGTATTGCCATTGCGGATGATGAGGCGTTTTCGTTCCGCTACTCACTAACGTTGAAATGCTGGAAAAATGAAGGGGCGGAACTTTTCTTTTTCTCCCCGCTTAATGATCAGGCTCCACCTCGAGATGTGGATGCAGTCTATCTCCCTGGCGGCTATCCGGAACTTCATTGCTATCGCTTGGCGTCTTCAAGCAAGTTTATGCTTGGCCTTAGGCGGGCGGTAGAGAGCGGAGCAATGGTGTTTGGTGAATGTGGCGGCTACATGGTTTTGGGAAAAGGATTGGTCGACGCGAAAGGAAAATACCATGCTATGGCCGGGCTACTGCCACTTGAAACATCTTTTGCCCAGCGTAAACTTCATTTGGGCTATCGAGAAGTTGAGCTTGTCGCTGAGGCAGCACAGAGCTCTGATGGAATTCTGGGTAACCCTGGCCAGCGTTTTCGTGGCCATGAATTTCATTACGCAACAATCCTCAGTCAAGGTTATAACAACCCATTATTCCAGTCCTACGACGCCGCTGGTAATGATCTCGGCCCTATCGGACTTGCCAATGGGCGTGTTCTGGGATCTTTCGTTCATCTGATTGATCGCAAGGATGTTGAGAATGTCTAAATTTCTGGGAAAAGTTCCATTTTGGCGTGTGAAAAAGCTGAAACAAATGAATACAGAAGAGTGGGAGTCCCTGTGTGACGGGTGCGGCAAATGCTGTCTGGAAAAGCTAGAAGACTTAGACACGGGGAAAATAAGTTATACAAATATTGGATGTGAGCTTCTGGATGTGCATGAATGTCGTTGTAAAAATTATGCAAAGCGAGACCAATATGTGCCGGATTGTGTGCGCTTGAGTTCGGCAAACATTTCCTCCCTTAAATGGATGCCATCGACTTGTGCTTATAAGTTGCTGTCCGAAGGTAAGGATTTGCCCGATTGGCACCCCTTAGTCAGCGGCAACACAGGTTCTGTTCACGAGGCTGGAATATCCATTCGTGGTCGCGCTATCGATGCTGATGATGCAGGTGACTTTGAAGACCATATTGTTCAATGGGCCAAATAGTAACCATCTACAATCTTTTGGGAGCAAATGTTTGACTTATAACCAAACCCCCGATTCTTTTAAGGGAGTTTTTGCTGCAGCGCTTACCCCGTTGAAAAGTGATTTAAGTGTTGATAGCGAAAGACTGGTTAGCCATTGCAACTGGCTACTTAAAAATGGCTGCAACGGTTTGGCTGTCATGGGGACTACGGGAGAAGCTAACTCATTCAGTGTTTCTGAGCGCATCGATATTTTGGAAACTTTGAATGACCGAGGAATTCCTGGGAATGCATTGATGCCTGGTACTGGGTGTTGCTCATTTCCTGACACTGTGGAACTAACTCGGCGTGCAGTTGAGTTAGGGGCTGGTGGCGTACTGATGTTGCCGCCCTTTTATTACAAGGGTGTTAGTGACGATGGATTATTTGCCTCATATTCAGAAGTGATTGAGCGTATCAGCGATGTTCGTCTTAAGGTTTACTTATATCACTTTCCGCAAATATCGGCGGTGCCAATCAGCCTGAAGCTAATCGAGCGTCTACTGATGCGCTATCCGGATACCATTGTCGGAATGAAAGATAGCTCCGGCAATTTTGAAAACATGTCAAGAGTGGCTCAAAAATTCCCAGGATTTGGTGTTTTTAGTGGTGCAGACGATTTCTTGCTGCCGTTGCTGAAAAATGGTGGTGTTGGCTGTATCACTGCGGTTTGTAATATAGCCTCTAATCTCTCGGCCGGTATCTACAAGGCATGGCAGGATGGGGATACTTCGGCGGAAGATATGCAAGACCGTTTGATTAAGATAAGGATAGCGGCCCAGAACTTCCCCCTCAGCGCGGGTCTAAAAACTGCGCTTGCTTATTTCAGCGGTCTTGACAGTTGGCGTCCAGTACGCCCGCCTCTGGTCGCTCTAGATGACAATCAAAGAACTGAATTAATTAAACTTCTAGAGGCGGCTGGATACACGCCACCGTCATTTGACTAGGGATTAATCTTCGTAATGGCACTTGTTCGCTCTCACAACAAAATAACAGAAGACCATCACTTGATTGAAATTGGAGGCAGTAAAATACCTTTAATTGTGCGCCGTCACCCATGTGCCCGGCGTATGATTTTACGCCTTAACATGGTTGGGGAGGGAGCAGTTGTAACAATACCTGCCAACTCCAGTTCTTCTGCTGCACTTGACTTCGTCCGTCGCAAATCGTCTTGGTTGTGCCAGCTTTTAGATGAAATTGGTGAACGTGTCGCCTTTGGTGATGGTGTGCAAATTCCTTTTCAGGGAATTCAACATATAGTTCGTCATCGTGATGATGTTAATGGTGCAGTATGGATTGAAGATGGTGAAATTCATGTTGCTGGCGACATTGAATTTTTAAGCCGTCGTCTTGGAGACTGGCTAAAGAAACAAGCCCGTATTCGTATTAAATCCTTAGTTCATCAGAAGGCGAAAAAGATAAATAAAGCCCTTTCTCGGATTACTATTCGTGACACTCGCACTCGTTGGGGCTCATGTTCGTCCAAAGGTGGTTTGTCTTTTAGTTGGCGTTTGATCATGGCTCCGCCAGAAATATTGGATTATGTGGTCGCCCACGAAGTAGCTCATCTCGTCCACATGAACCATAGTCCCAGATTTTGGGACACTGTTGAAAGGCTAACTGAAAATGCAAAAAGTGGTCGTGCATGGCTTAACGATAATGGCACCATCTTGCACCGTATTGGATGAACTTAAGGAAAAAATATGAAACAGGCGCAGTATACACTTTCTATTAGCACTGAGGGGCAGGGTTTATATGAATTTACCAAAGATGTTGTGAATTGGGTGTCGGCTCAGACGATGGATTGCGGGCTTTTGACGGTATATTGTGCCCACACATCAGCTAGTCTGACCATTCAGGAAAATGCTGACCCAGACGTTCAGCATGACTTAGAAAACTTTTTTTCCCGGTTAGTTCTGGAGGACCCAATGCTTTATCGTCACACTGCTGAAGGCACTGATGATATGCCAGCTCACATTAAAAGTGCCCTGACGGATGTGTCTTTGTCAATCCCAGTAAGTAATGCACGGCCAATACTTGGCACCTGGCAAGGAATTTATTTATTTGAACACCGCAACCACCCTCACACTCGAGACATTACAATGCAATTGGTGGGTTCTTAATCATGGCATTTCAGGTGTTTTTATTTTATACGAATTGGACTTGTCATATACAAAAGAGGCCTGTGGTCGGTTTTTATAAAATCAGATAATTTCGAACTCGCCGCCATACAGGTGGGTGCAGGCATTCTAATGATTGGCATAAATGGCTCCTAAACAACACCCCTTGATTTAATATTTAACGCTGCCATGAGTGATTTGGGTGGTGTATGTTTTGGAGACTTCGCCACTTCTAATTGGTGACTTAAACTGTAAATATTCTGTATAATAAATATTTGGATACTTGCATGCGCCCTTTACCCTTTTTTGCTGTAGTTTTCTCCATAGTTTTATTAGACGCCATTTTTCAAAAGGCTAGGGGTGAAAATTTTATGCAGTGCATGAAAAAGTGCATCAGCTTTGAAGGTGGCAATTCTGAGGCCAACAAAGTCACCTGTAAAAGCCGCTGTGGTGCGGCGTTGCTGAAGCAATTACCTGTTGTAAAACGTGACTGCATGGGTGAATTTAAATTTTGCAGTAGGACTTGTGGTAAAGAAAATATTGGCCAACCAAGTTCCTGTCATAAACAATGCAAGGTGGTGTTAAGGACCTGTACTTAAGGTGTAACTGGCTAGATATCCAAAAGGGCAATTTTATTGCATCTGCCCTGTTTAAGTTGACTAGAAGTTTACTGTGACATCACCAATACCGGGAAAGCTGGTGATGATTTGTGTAGCTTTTCCAGCCTTATGTAACCCGGTCCATGAACCGGTCGTTACAACCTGACCGGCAAGAATTCCTAGCCCTTTTTTGCGCATGTGATTTGCTATCCACACGACCAGGCGTAAAATGTCACCTGCATTGTTGCCTCCCTTGTGGGAATATAGAATTTTATCATCAAAACTCATCTGGACCTTTTGATCTGCAACCACAAGATCTAGCCATTTTTTCCAGGGCGGGCCAAGTATCAAAGCGCCATTGAGGATATTGTCAGCTAATTTAGTCATGGGATCTACTGCATCAGAGTCCACATAGCGGGATTCGTTTATTTCAATGGCTGGAAAGGCTGTATCAATAGCACTAAGAACCTGATCTTTGCTGTATGGCTCATCACGTGCAGGTAAATCTCTTGCGAATTGGAAGGCTATTTCGGACTCCATGCCACGCATAGTAAATTTTTGTGGGTCAAGTTGAACTGGCGAAGAATAAATAGTGCCTGCGAGCAAGGGCGCACAAACAGGTTCTGCCGTAGCGTTCTTAGCACCTACCTTCCAGCCCAGAACAGGCCCCAACTCCGCTGCTACAGCATCATGAATAGCATAAACATCATCCATGTTGGTTGGGCGGCAATTGTCTAGCAAGTCGTCAATGGGACCTGATTTTCGTGCTTCAATTAAGAGTTCTGCCGCAGCTAAAGCGGGATTAACAATTAAATTCATAATTTAAGAACTCCTAGATTGTAATATAGTCTATATTAAAAATGTACACAGCTTAAGGAAAGGTCATAATGAGCAAAGGCCTGTCAATATAACTTGACGACATCTTCTTTAAACTCCTGCCTTAATTGTGGCTATTGATCTGTTGTTCAGACGTCACTCGTATTGTTTTATAATAAGCCAAAAAGATCCTTTGAAACAATATGACTCCTATTTCAGGGCTACAAAATCAGCAGAGGGTCAAATATTTATAAAAGATTTTTGTAGCGTTCGAGAAATGCTGCACTGGTCCTGCTTAGTGAGCATTCATTGTAGGTGTCAGGGCGCAAGCTCCTCATATGTTGCTGATTTTTATTAAGGGGCAGCAGATTATCAACCAGTTCAATAGCCTCCTGAGTTGCCATAAGGATGTCATTGCTGTCGGGAGCTATAACATCGTATGGTTGATTTTTAGGAAAAACAACTCCCGTGGTCTCCATAAGTTGATGTTGTTCGGAGAAGGTAAGAAATTTATCTTCTCCCTGTAGTTTCAGAACAGCTGGCACGCATATACAATAGGGAGAAAAAGGAGGAAGCAGAGGTTTCCAATTGTTAACATACACATAAGGTGTTCCCATTATCTCGGGAAATTGGCTAAGACCCGATGGGCCTGTGAGGCTAAACTCGGCATTGCTGAACAAGATCAAGTCATTTTTAAAAGTCGCCAGGGGACTGTTGGCATAGTCAACTACTTCAAGGCTGGCAAATGCTTCCGGGTATTGTTCGCGACCAACCAGAACCAAATTGTAGTCCATATCTCTCAAATAACGCATCGACGGCAGATAGGTGCTGGGATCAATCGCGTCGGCTCCTCCGGCCGAAGTAAAATCCTTGAGCTGAATTAGCGCAATCTTTCGTCCGCGTGCATTTATAAATTGCTCTAGGTCATTAACCATAGAAAACCTTCGAGCCATAGGCATGGATTTATATGTTTTCAACCTTCGGCGGTAAAGAGCCTTTTGAGCGTCTAGTAATGATTGCATAAAAATAAGTCGATAACTAAAATATTTATTTAAAGTAAATGTTGGGCAACAAGGAATCCCTTCAATAGGGCCCATCTTGATGCTTGAAATTCCAACATCGACGGTCAGGTCTGGACGGTAGTGTGCTATGTTGCTGACAACTTCGAGGGAACTGGGAGACAGTATATAATTTGAACAAAGCGTATCTCCGTACATTTCTGCAATGCAGGAAACAAATTTTTCGTTTGGGCCCATATACAAGTGAGCCCCATCTAAGGCAATTTCTCCCGTCAAGCGCATGCGTGAAAAGTTGTCGAATTCCGCTAATACATGCCCGAGAGCGTCAGTGGCAATATTCATAATCAGTTTGCCATTATTGCTTTCTAGAAAATCTACTGCATCAATCGCGGATTGAATTTCGATTTTTGCCATGGGACTTTTTCCTGCTCATAAGATACGGTTCTGTTAAATATAAAGTCCTCAATTTGAAGCCTTTATAGCCAGTTCTCAGCGGGGTTCAAATTGCTCCACCACAAAAACAACAATTAAGGAAATAGCATCTCAAACCAAATATCTAGAAATGAAAATGTATTTTTTTAGTAAATTATTGACCTTAAAAATAAAAAATATAGAAATAAACTATCCGACTAAACCGTTTTAAGTTCAATGCTTTTTTGACAATGCACGGGTCTGAAACTACTAATATCCTAATGGGATTTAAAAAATTGTTCGACAGTTCAAAACAAGACAAAATCATGTTGGTCTTCCCGCCGGGAAAAGTTTATGTTTACCCAGATGGCACACCAGCATCCCGAAAGACATGCTCGCCACCTATTGGCATTGCTTATCTGGCAGCCAATCTGCTCAAGCATGGTTACAAAGTCAGCTGTCTGGACATGTCGGTTGAAAATTACGAGCGAGAAGTGCTTTCTGGCTCTTTCGTTTATTATGGCCTAAACACAGAAGAATTGCTTGAACGGGTGCGTGAGAAAGACCCTGATATAATTGGCTTCAGTATACTGTTTTCCATGCTAGCTTCAGACGTTCTGCAAATGTGTGCCGCCGTCAAGGAGGCCTTTCCCGACAAGCATATTTTACTCGGCGGACAACATCCGACTGGTGCTCCTTACGAAGTGATGAAGACACCATCTGTTGACTTCGTTCTTCTGGGTGAAGCAGATGAATCTATTATTCAATTGATGGATGCACTGAACGGTTTGCAGCAACTGGAATCGGTCCACAGCCTTGTGTTTCGGCGCCAAGATGGTTCCATCTGTAATACTCAAGATGGGGTCAAGGCTGAACACGAAGGTGATGGCTGGAAGTACTACAGCCGGAGAAATTCCGGGGTGCCGAAAAAAATAAACGACCTGACTTTTCCAGCCTGGCATTTGTTTAATATGGAAGGCTATTTCAGCATGTCTGTGCGCAACGGTGGGGGAGACGCTATCGCAGACCGCTACGCCGTGATGATTACTTCCCGTGGCTGCCCGCATGTTTGTTCTTTTTGCACATCGCCTTTAAGTGGTGGATACCGTGCATATCGAACTCGTGAAATTGAATCTGTTTTGGAAGAAATTCGGTGGTTGGTGGATATGTATGGGGTCGGTGAAATTCAGTTCGTTGAGGATAATTTTTTTGTCAATAAAAAGCGCACCAAAAAATTGATGCGGGCGCTGGCGGAGGAATTTCCAGAAATTGTGTTCTGGAACACCGGTGGCGTTGAAGTGAACGCAATGGATAAGGAAATGATTGGACTGATGGCAAAGGCAAATTTCCACCGCGCCATCTTAGCCATCGAGGCTGGTGATGAAGAAGTTCAGGACAGTTCCGTCGATAAAAAAGTGAAGCTTGACCGTTTGCCTGAAGTAGTCGGCCACCTGCGCAAAAATAATATCGATATTAAGGCTCTGTACATGATAGGATTTCCTGGAGAAACCCGTGCGCAGATTGATAAAACTGTCGAATTGGCAAAAAGTTTGGGCGTTCTTGATTTTCATCTTTCGATTGTAACGCCACTACCTGGAACACCACTATGGGACCAATGTGTTAAAGAAGACCTTTTTTTGGATGGTCGTACAATTAACGACATCAACTTTGGGCAAGCTGGGATTAAGTTACCCGATACGTCACCGGAAGAGTTGGAATTTATTCGGCGCTCAGTTTGGCAAGAAGCTTTTGAAAAACGCAGGTCTATGAACGAACAGGCAGTAACCTTGAAAAAATTTGGCGTCGCCAAAAAGGCTATGCAGGCGCATAAGACCCACGAAGAATACCAGGGCTTTACGACGCGAAAATAAACTTAAAATTTCCAAACAACTTCATAATATTGCTAGCATGTATGTTAAAAAAACAAACAAAATAAGAATAATTTTTTGCTAGATACCAAGTTGGTTTTCTTGGCATTTTGAAATCATAGACTTCAATCTGATCTTTAAGACTCAATCTTAGCTAAAGAAGAAATAAATAAAACTACAAGTTGGAACTGGTTGGCGTTAACTACTATTCCTGCGTGAGTAAGGCTAGAGAATATTTTTAGTCTAAGGCCCATACCCTAATTTGTTGCTTTGTTGTGTTTTATATTATTAAACATTCACACATAAACCTGTAAATCTATCATGCATAAGAGAAAGAACCATGTATTGACCATCCATTAGAATATTTCTGGATAAGTTTTTTTTATTTCTTTAGCAGATGGCCTTTGCAGCATACTGATTATTTTGCTCGACGAGCATACCTTTTCAAAAGTGTGGCGGACCTCAATGCCAAGACTAGTGGCGGCCTTTTTCTCATTCGCAAATTTTTTGTCACCAATTGTCAAATATTCCTGCCCTTTAAAATACAACGACGGACGAATATTTGAGAGTAATTCTACCGATGAGGAAGCTTGATTAATCATGGCGCCAGTAACTGGTTTTAGGCTACTGACAACTTCAGCACGCTCATCCTCGCAAATGACAGGGCGACCTGCGTCTTTGTTGATAAAGCGATCACCCGTGACGCTTACAAACAGAACATCGCATTGTTCTTTGGCAGCTATAAAGTGACGGATGTGCCCAATATGCAAAATGTCAAAACAGCCATGGCACAATCCAACTACCAAGCTTGCTTCCTTGGTGTCGCGAGTGATTTTTGCAATTTCAGGTATGGTGTATATGGGCATATCCCCCCCCTTACTATTAATCAGCGGCGATGTTAAAAATATCTATATCCAATTCGTCAAGAGACAAGACGGTGATATCCGCTCCATTATCGCGCAATACGTTTGCATTGTTCTGTCGAGCCACGCCAATTACCGTTTTTATTCCAGCTCGCTGGGCGGAAATAACACCTGAAATGGCATCCTCGAGAACTATACACTCTTGTGGGCTTTTACCTAGTAGTTCAGCCGCATAGAGGTAAAATGCAGGGTCTGGCTTTGACGCTATGTTATACTTCTCAGCAATCATACCATCCATTATGGATTTAAACCTGTATGTCAAACCTGATTGGTCTAAAATGGCACGGGCATTTTTGCTTGAACTAGCTAAGCCCATATACACCCCTAAAATCCCCAGCCTTTCCATCAATCTCACGGAGTCTTCAAAAATAGAGAGACCATCTAGTTTCAACAGTTTCCGAAAAAGCGTATTTTTTTCATTGCAGATGCCTAGGACTGTATTGAAACCCTCGTCAATAGTTCCTCCAAGTGGGAGTATGATGCCCCGAGATTTGAGAAAACTCTCGATCCCAGCCTTTCTTGTTTTTCCATCCAAATACTGGGGATAATCTTTGGCGGGCAAAAACGGCATATGCGACTTATTATGCACTTCAATGGTTTTTCTTAGCACAGTATTCCAAGCCTTTATATGAGCCGTTGTAGTGTCTGAAATAACACCGTCTAGGTCAAATAAGACAGAAAAATAATTCATTGGCTAAAATTGGGACTTAAAATTAACCTGGCCTCGAAACCCGTGGTTATCTAGAAGGTGGCGCCACCAAGCAGAATTTTCGATGCTTTGTTGGGTTTCGTCCCAAGTCTTCATTAATTCTCTATCCTGCTTATCTTCAATAACTCCGATTTCAAAAAAGATGTTATCTGTGCGACAAACCCGTCGAATTTCCACAATGGCTAATGCCAACTGGTCTTGCGTGAGGTGTGGAAGGGTGTCCTTGGAAATAACTAAGTCAAAGCTATTGGTCTTCCATGGCAAGTGTTCACAACTCCCCTGTACCAAAAATGGCTTGACGTCTTTTATAGCATTTTCAAGAGCATAGCTGCTAAGATCAATACCGGCGATATTCATTCCATTTTTGTAAAATTCACAAATTAGAAATCCTTTGGCGCAGCCAATTTCAAGAACTGTATCCCCCGGGGAAAGACCATAATGAGCAATTATTTTTTTGGCACAATCAGCGTAGCGGCCATCGTAGCTATAGCCCCCATAACCAACGCCATAGTGTACATCATCAAAATAATTGAAGCCGTATTTTTGAAAATTTTCTCGCTTTGACAGGTCGAGACTGAAGTTATCTATTATATCTTTTCGCTCGTTGGAAGAGCGCAAGTTCGATGTTCCGAAGAAATCGATCTCTCGTATTTCCATGCCCTTAAATGAAGTTGACATGGGAAGGTGGCTCGTCGATTAATTTAAATAAATACCGATTGGCTTCATCCATTCGGCAATTTTTTCGACAGTTCGTAATATCCAGCTCATTGGTCACATACTCGAAATTCCGCTTTCGTTTATCACCAGTCCAAATTTCCTCAAAGCTTTGTTTATTGATATTGCCAAATTCGAACATTTCGTTGAGTAGATACGCTGAACAGCCCGAAACAATACCATTGGCCATAATATACCCCCATAAAAACGGTGTAGAGTGACAGCGGGTGTAACGATCGGCTTCTGTATATTTCCTCATTGTGTGAGAGCGAAATATGACATTAAAATTATCCGTCGTGTACTTTTCCAACTCTTTACCCATTTCCAACCAAGAAGTGTAATCAATATCTACCGAATTATTGCTAGATAAATGTTGAGAGTAAGGTTTAATGACCAGATAGTCTATACCAAGGTCATCGCGGCAGGTCTTTGCTAACGTGGCAATTTCGGCGGCATTTTCAGGTAGAAGTAATGTCTGTGCGCCCAGCACACATTCCAAGTTTTTAGCCCGACGTCTTGAAGCAAGAGCGGCCAAATTTTCTTGCGCCTTGTAGAAATCCTCTGGCTTTGTTTGGTGAATTTTAGCATAGCTTTCAGCCGTGCCCGCATTCATAGAGACCTTGATCCAGGATAGATTTGGCAGCGCTATTTCAAGAAAATTTTTTGGCATGACGGATGCGTTAGTTGTCACTGATGCATCAATCCCAGAATTTTTTGTTAAGCTGATCATCTCGGAGATATCTTTGTGCAACAGTGGCTCTCCCTCGCCAGCAAACATTATGCTTTTAACGCCCAAACGGGAGAGTTCTGGCAGGCGTTCACGCATCACATCTATTGATAATCTGTTTGGCTTGTAGCCGATATAATCTACACTGCAAAAAGTACATCGATGATTACACGCACCCATGGGTGATATTTCCATGTATATGGGATAGATGTGTTTTGCTTTTTCCCAGTCTACGCCAGCCTCCAAGACTTGGGCGACGCGGCTAGGGTGAAAAATAAGTTTGTGGCTATCTATCTGATTTGGGTCGGCCATATGGATTTTCATTTCTTGTAAGTTGTGATTTGTAGTCGTCTAAGTTGGTATTTTTCAAGTTTGTGGTACCTTAATGTAGAAGCTTTTAATCTGTTGACATATTTGGTGGGCGTCTGATTCTGATATGTGTTCTGCCGTTGGAACACTGATGATTTTCTTTACCATCTTTCTACTGTTTTCCAGAGAACCGTGCACCCTACAATTTTTAACAGCTGATTTTAAGTCCGGCATCAGGTAAGGATAGTGTATCTTCAACTCAGTGCCTTGCTCTGCCATGAATCTAACTAGCTCTTCACGCTGATCCACAAGGATCATTATCCAGTTATAGGATGGCTTAGCACCACGTGGTACCGAGGGAAATCTAACCACTCCTTTTAATTCCATCTTGTATATATCAGCAAGCCTTTGACGACGTTGCACTTCTTTAGGATAGTAATCTAACATGGTGTTCAGAAATGCCGCGTGTAGTTCGTCGAGCCGAGAATTTATGCTCCAGAAGTCACATTCATCGCGATTTTTATGCCCATGATTACGTGCCTGTTCCAACCACCTGATATCTTCCTCATGCTGAGCCAGTATGATTCCACCATCCCCAAGGGTTCCAAGATTCTTTAGCGGATGGAGGCTGATGGCGCCTAACCGGCCAAACGTTCCGACGGCCTGACCATTAAATTTGGCACCAAAGGCCTGGGCGCAATCCTCGATTACAGGAAGGACATGGTGGTTTGCAATTTTTATAATTTGGTTGACGACTGCAGGAATGCCCGAAAGGTGAACCACCAAAATCGCACGGGTATGGGGCGTGATGGCCGCTTCAATCTTGCTGGGGTTAAGATTAAGACTGTTGTCGATATCTACACATACCGCTGTTGCGCCAACAAGTGCTATGGATGAGGCCGTCGCCAAGTATGACATGGATGTGGTGATGACTTCATCTCCGGGGCCAATATTCAAGGCCCTCAGACACAAAATTAGTGCGTCAGTTCCATTACCTACACCAATCGCACCGGCAGTTTTAGTCGAATGTTTAATTGATGCTTCAAAACGTGCAACTTCTTGGCCCAGGACGAAAGTCCCACTTGCCAGCACTCTATCTAAATCTTGATGAAATTGCTCCACGAAAGGCTTGTACTTGGAGACTAAGTCAACGAATGTAATGTTTTTAGTTTTCATCGCTTCAAAATTTTATGGCTTGTGTTGATAGGTTTGTGGAAGCGCACTCACTACATCAAAGTTACGTTGAAACCAATTGGCGCACCTTTTTAATCCTTCATCAAGGTTGACTTTGGCTTGCCAGCCGAGCTCATCTGTTATTTTTTTTGAATCTAGAAAATAAGCTTTGTCTTTGCCTAACCGATCATCAACAATCTCAATCACATCCTCAACCTTCACGTTTACGCTTTCACATACCTTTGCAACAATATCTCGGATCAGGATCGTTTCTTTAGGCCAGATATGGTAATCATCTCCATTATTTCCTTGCTCGCAAAGAAGCATTAGGGCACGTGAGATATCGTCAAAATGGATGAATGTTCGCGAGGACATCCCACCGCCCTGTAGCTGTAATTTTTGGCCGGTGAGGCAGCACAAGAATGTGCGGGGAATTATTCGGTATAGCTGTTGTCCCTCGCCATAAACATTGGCACAGCGAGTCATTACAATTGGTAAATTATATGTTTTCGTCCATAAAGCAACAGCCATGTCACCGGCTGCTCTTGATAATGCATAAGGTGTGCTAGGCGCATAGTTTCGGTTTTCTGAAATCCAGTCAGGTGTAGATCCATAAACTTCTGGCGTTGTAAAATGAATGTAGCGCTCAAGGAAGTCTAGCTTGCGTAAGATTTCGAGCAGAGCCGTTGTCGCCACCAAATTTGTTTGCATCCAGTGGGTTGGGTTTTCCCAGCTTTGCGCAACCATGCCCTGAGAAGCAAAGTTTAATATATATTTTGGCCGGTAGGACATGACCAATTCCTCAAGCACGTCAATGTTGCAATTAAGGTCAACTTTTTTGAAAGTCAGCCCCTTAGTATTTTTCCACTTATATGGAAGGAAGACATCTTGAAGCTCCTTTGACCGGCTGGTTGCAATGACCTTAAAACCAAGCCCCAATGCGTGAGCGCAAAAACTTGCACCAGTAGGAGAGTTGCTTCCTATTACCAGAATCGTATTCATATTCAAACACGCCCCTTAATTGCTTTGACAAACTTAATATCACTCAGCGGGCATACCCTCTTTTGTACATGTTTATTAATTCAGGAGGAATACCCCAATCTAGGGCGCCAACCTTATTGTGCAACTCTTCGAGGTCCCTTCGAAAGCCTTTACGAACAAGCCTTTCCATACGGATATTAGATGGCTTATAGCCATGCTGATAGTGCTGGCTAATAAGGCTTTCAATCCCAATTTCGATGGCATCGTCATAACTCAGCTCGCGAATGAGTTTTCGTTCTGGGGCAAAGACGTCAAGTCTCTCGTCAGCGTCTTCTCCCATCATGAGCGCCGACATCATTTCTGAGATAAGCGGCGACAGGTGAAACCCATTGCGTTTAGTGCCTGTCGCAATAATAAGATTTCCAATAGAAGTCTTTCCTAAAAGTGGATATGTGTCCTGAGTCGTTGGGCGCCATCCCACGTTAACACGCACCAATTGTGCATCGAAGAAGTTTTCATTAATTTCATTAATTGCGCTTTCCAACAAGTGGCCAACGCTGCCAGCCCGTGCGTGAAAGAAAGGCTCTGGCGACAAAAAATTACTTGCGCCGATCAAAATATGGTCATTGACTCGGTCAAGTCCCCGGAAGAAAGGAACCGCATAAATCCCACAGGCCCCGCCTCTGTTTGGTGTGCGAATGCAATTCGCATGGGGTAAGTCCGGCGCCTTTAGCTCCAGCGAGACACCTACGCCGTGAAATATTGGCTGTATGTTCAAGTCAAGCTCACTTTGTTTAAGTGTATTGCCAGCCACTGCACCGTTAGCGAGTAGAAAAACATCGCCTGAGATTATCTTTTTATTTTCGAGCATCACTGACTCAATACCACCCACCGCCATGATCAACTTCTCTGCCTTGGCATTGACGAACATTACTTTTGGGTTATGTGTCAGGATGGTGTCGAGCTCTTCGATGACTAGACGTGGGTTTAGCCAACCCTCGTTGTGAATGAGGATAGCTCGTATTGCTCGGTCTCTTTGCGCAGGATAATAATTTGGAATATTTTGGGGGTCGACATAATCAAATTTTTTGTTGAACTTCTTAAGCGTTCTGACGATGGCCTCGAAATTTTTATCATCAACCTGATCGGCTGCGGCGTTGTTGATGACGTATGTTCCTTGATCGAAGCAGCCCCCACTATGAATTGCATACTTGGCACAGCCAAACGGCAGATGATCATTGGCAGCTTCAATAAGTTCAACCTCAAAATTAGGCCACATGCGTGTTGCTTGATTGCTTAACTCAAAATGATAACGATTAGTATCGGATTTTAATGAGTGGGCCTCAATTTCTGCAAATGAGTTAAGCATTGCCGCCGCTGCAAGTGTCGCCGATCCAGTGCGATCGATCGGTCCGATAATTGTAATAGTGTCAGTGGGACCCAGCCTATTCAATAACTTAAAGGCCGTCGTTAAGGCGATAATTCCGTTACCAATTATTATATGTTTCATCAGAAGGGCCTTGCAGAGACGCACCCGTTAGTCACAGTTAAAATTTTTTACGAATAGGAAAAGCGCCTAATATTATTGGTATTTATTTCTTACAAGATGCTTCACATAAAACTATTGTCGATTGCAATCCACAAATGATGATATCTTTTTCACTCAGAAAACGCAAAGTATGAATACATGGAAATCGCCATCTGTAAACGCTTCTCTATTTATAAACTGTATTGTTAATTGCAGGTACACCTGACAGGATGAAATTATTAAAATTACCGTCAATATGGAGGCCGCTGCGCCCGGAGAGAAACAAACACACAACTTTTTAGTTAATAATTGCAGCTAATAGATAAAAGTAATTATTATACTGCTGCAGATTTTAACCGTTTCCAGTCGGGAAAGGTGCTCTGTTATGACAAGGATATAGCCAGGGCCTCAAATAGAATAGATATAAATTTGGGGTGGTCTAGCACACAATCTTGAGTATGTTCTCAAAGTACCGCTATAATTTAATTAAAGTGTAATCGATTTATGTACTGGGCAAAAAATTTACAGATAGCCCCTATGAAAATGCCTTATGTAGCTGGTTGAAAAAAATTCAGGAGATAATTTTGTCCGTTAGTGTTTCTGTTCACGTTGCTCCAGGCGAATTGATTGATAAAATAAGTATACTGGGTATCAAGCTTGAACGAATAAAAAATGAGGCCAAGCTGGCAAATATAAAAATTGAGTTTGATGTACTGACTCGGGCTCGTGATGAAGCTATTCCAACATCAGAAAAATTGGATCAACTTACTATTGAGTTGAGAAAAATAAATGAGGCTTTGTGGGATATTGAGGACGACATCAGAGACTGTGAACGCGCAAAGGACTTCAGCGAAAACTTTATAAAGCTCGCACGGGCGGTCTATTTTACCAATGATAAACGAATGGGTGTAAAACATGCTATAAACGAATTATTAGGATCGCAACTGATCGAAGAAAAATCATACGCGGCCTATTAATAAAGCATGGTGAAACCATATCAAATTCTTGACTTGCTACTCAGATTGAAACGAGTTTTGTGCAAGCGTAATGGGCAAGGAAAAGGCCTGCTAATCATATCATCTGGTGGTCTTGGCGACACGGTTCTGTTCTCTCTATTTGCATCGCGGTTTGCCTCACTTGCACTTGAAGATGAATTGGTAACAATTTTATTATGCAATGATTCCGCAAAAATGGCTTTTGTATTGCCAAAGTCTTTCAGTGTGGAAACTGTTAACTTTAAAGACTTCAGAAAATCTCTAAGTTATAGGTACAAAATAGCCAATTGGCTGTTCAAGGCCAATTACAGACTAGTTGTTACCACAGACCATTTGCGCCACCCTGATCTGGATGAAGCGATGATCGAAATGGCTGCACCTGGACAGGCTTTAGCTATGGAACCTCGGTCTTGGCCGAAATATGATACGCAACTGCAATTGAATAGGCGGCTATATAAACGTCTTTATGATAGTGGACCCAATAAGCAAGACAAAATTCTCCGTTGGAATAATTTTGCCAATTGGCTTTTGGATGAAAATATGCCACCACCCAGAGTGCATATTGACCCTGACACATTGGCTAATAAACCAAAGTTAAAAACCCCAGATTTGCTTATCCAGCCATTCTCAGCAGTAACATTCAAACAAAGCTCGGTTGATGTTTACCGCAGGATAATTGAGTCTTTGTCCAAGGGAACTTCAGTTGCTATTGTCGGCATGCCTAGCGATCTAGACGCAAATCCACAATACAAAGAACTTTTGAAATTGCCCGGAGTTAGTTTTAATTCAGCCATTTTTAAAGAACTTGTTCCAGATATACGAGCGGCAAAATTGGTGATTAGCGTCGATACAGCGACCATGCACCTTGCTGCTGCCATTGGCACCTCGACTTTGTGTTTGGCCAGCGCAGCATACGTTGGCGAGATCGTGCCATATGCACCTGAAGTCAAGCCCGATAACGTCCATGTGATTTATAAAAGTATGGACTGCGAAGGTTGCTTAGGTAAATGCCACCTTGCGCCTGTTGATGGTATGTACCCTTGTGTCGCGGGGCTGGATAACAATTTGGTTGTTTCCAAGGCGCTTGAACTTCTTCAGATATAAAAAAGGCGTTCAACTCCATGAAGTTGATTTCTTATAAATGAACGAAGTCTCTATGGCTTTGAGGTACGTGGCGCGCCCGGAGAGACTCGAACTCCCAACCTTCTGATTCGTAGTCAGATGCTCTATCCAATTGAGCTACGGGCGCGTGATATAATCAAATTATGACAAAAAATTTCATTCAACGAAGGGACATGACACTACTCCAGAGACCTTTTCAAGGCAAGAAATTAGCGGCAATCTTTTCAAGCCCTTGCAGATAAATAAAAATCTGCCCTTGTCGTGTCAACTTCCTTTGAGTAAGATCTTTTTGTCAAACGAGATTGGGGGCGATCTTTTCAATTATCATGTGTATGATGTTTATTGTATTTAGTCGTGTTGGTTAGGTGTGTAAACGGCATATTTTTTTTAGGCAAAGGCTCTGTTGCTAAAATGAAGTTTTCAACAATTCCAAATTTATCTGGATTACAAGCTTTAGTCGTTGCTTCGGCATTGCTTCTTCCTGCCTGCTCTTTTACGGAAGAAGCATTGTTTCCGTCACTGACAGGCAAATCTCCGGCAGGTGAGACCGCTAAGGCTCAAGGTGAAAAAAGCTCAGCCCAACAACGAGTTACAACTCTTTCTGCCCCTCAACCGGCCCTGGGCACTAGTAATTTTCAACCTCCAGGGGTGACCCCTGGAGCATCGACGGGAACTTTTGTTGGAAAAAAGGTAAAAGAGCTTCGTAGCGAACTGACAAGGTTGCAAGCATCTATTTCTCAACATAACGGATCTTTGCAACAGTTGCGCGCCCGCATTGTACAGGACGCACAACGTTACCATTCTACCGTCGCCACCATCAACACGCGCTTGCAAGTTGGTACCACGCCAGGCAACCCAATTTTGGTACAACAGTTTAACAGTGCTGGGGCTGACTTGGAGAGAATCAGTACCGACACCAGTGAATTGAATAGGCTCGCAACCGCAGTCTCTTCAGATTCTACAATGTCTGCGTTCTTGTCGGAATCAACTCGCGCCACTTTGAGTGTTTCCGGTGCTATTGATGAAGACCATAAACAGCTTGCTATCCTGGAGGACGAGGTCAACCGAACTGTCGTTTTGATTGAGCGTTTGCTTAAAGAACTAGCCGAAGATGTACGTCGCCAAACTAATTATGTTGCAACCGAACGCTCTAACCTAAATTTGCTCAGCGCCGGTATTAAAGGTGGCGAAATCTATGGTTCAAGTTTAGCCAACCAGGCGGTCATTGCAGCGGCTGGTAATTCTGTGTTTCAGGGACCAGCCCGCGCCACAGATACAACGGGGCGACGCCCCCTTGTAGTCATTCGCTTTGATAGGCCAGATATACCTTATCAACAAGCACTTTACGCTGCTGTGAGTCGTGTATTAGAAAGTCGTCCTGGTGCCGTCTTTGATCTTGTTGCAGTTGCCCCGAATGCTGGGGGGGCGGCTCGGATAGCCCTAAACTCAAACAAGGCACAACGTTTTGCTGAGGGTGTACTGCGTTCACTAATTGAAATGGGTTTGCCACCATCACGTGTTGCCATGTCAGGCAAGACCGGTAGTCAATCAAAGACCAATGAAGTGCATTTGTATTTAAGGTAATAATCTAACACTAAAAAATATACTTAAGAACCCGACCCCCAAGTCTGCACATTCTATATGTTTATTGAGGGTTTGCGCTGAGTAAATCTTTTAAGTTTAGACCAGATTTCCTGTAAGCAATAATACAGCAATGTACCGTCCAGCTTTACCTATGGTTACAAGAATTAAGAAAAGCCACACATTAACCCGAAGTAACCCTGCAACAAAAGTGAGTGGATCCCCAACTATTGGCAACCAAGCCATAAGTAATATCCAAACCCCATAGCGTTGAAACCATGCGTTAGACTTACATAATTGGTTTGCACTGAAGGGGAACCATTTGTGATCCTGCCAATGCAAAAGATATCGACCAAGTGCCCAGTTAACAAATGAACCAAGAACATTACCTGTGGTTGCAATCACCAATAAAAAAAATGCAGCACTATTACCTGTACCGTATAAGGTGCTGAGAACAATTTCCGACGAAAAAGGTAATATTGTCGCGGCTAGAAAAGAGCTCAGGAAGACACCAATGATACTTTCCATCAAGTCTAGGCCTCTACGTTATCGATCAAGCGCGTCTTGCCCAGTTTTGCCGCGGCCAACACTCGTTTGGGGCGGCTTGCATTAATACTTGGCAGTAGGGTCTCGGCGTCAAGAATACTGAAATAATCGACACTAGAAAATCCTGCATTAAGTAATTCTTTTCGGCCCCAGTCTTCCTGAGCAACAATTTCATTTCCTTCCCTGACGTGTTTTGCGACCACTGTAAGAGTTTTATAAAGATTCGCTGCCGTCTGACGTTCTTCTTCACTTAAATAAATATTGCGTGATGACATGGCAAGGCCGTCGTCCTCGCGTACTGTTTTTACCCCTTCAATCGCCGTCGGAATATCAAGGTCGTGGGCCATGCGCTTGATTATCAACAATTGCTGATAGTCCTTTTCACCAAAGAAAGCCCTGTCTGCACCAGTTTGATTGAGAAGTTTTATGACGATGGTTGCTACGCTATCAAAAAACCCTGGGCGATAAAAACCCTCTAGCAAATCACTTAGGCCATTAACGCTGACCCCAGTTGAAAAGCCATTCGGGTATATTTCTTCGAGTTTTGGGGCGAACAATGTGTGTACGCCCGCAATTTCAAGTTTTTTGGCGTCTTTTTGCTCGTTGCGGGGATAGTCTTCAAAGTCTTCGCCTTCGCAAAATTGTTGAGGATTAATAAACAGGGTGACGAGGGTACGATCACACGCTTCCAAAGACCTCGAGACCAAAGCCAAGTGACCAGAGTGAAGCGCGCCCATTGTTGGTACAAGTCCTACACTTAGTCTTTCATTTCGCCAACTTAAGATTTGTTTTCGCAAATGATCAAGGCTACGCACGATGCTAAACATAATGGGCGCCTTACTCTTTTCGGTTATTAGGCCGTCGCATAGTGAAGCAATGCTCTGGGCCAGGAAAATTACCTGAACGTACATCTTTGGAATAACTTTTTGCCGCATCTGCAATCTGCTGGCCAAGGTCCGCATAACGTTTGACAAACTTGGGTGTAAAGTCGGAGAACAATCCAACTAAATCTTCTGTTACTAAAATTTGCCCATCACATGCTGGGGATGCACCTATACCTATGGTGGGAATATGAATAGTTTCGGTGATCTTACGGGCAAGTGGCTCGACGGTGCCTTCAACAACGATTGCAAACGCTCCTGCATTACTGACAGCTATGGCATCAGCCAAAATTCGCGCAGCCTCCTCATCGTCCTGGCCGTGGGAGCGAAACCCGCCAGCTGTGTTGATTGACTGAGGCAACAAGCCAACGTGGGCAAGTACGGGAATACCACGCTTGGTCAGGAATGAAATGGTTTTTGCCATTTCAATACCACCTTCCAGTTTAACCCCAGCACAGCCGACTTCCTTCATTACTCGGGCAGCGTTTTTAAATGCGGCCTCAGGGCTTTCCTGATAGGAACCAAAGGGCATATCGACAATGACGCAAGCCCGATTGGATCTGCGCATCACGGCCTTGCCATGGGCAATCATCATATCAAGAGTAACGCCAAGTGTGTCATCTAGGCCGTAAAGAACCATGCCTAGTGAATCGCCGACTAACAATAAGTCAGTATGATCATCTAGTAGTTGCGCTGTAAGAGACGTATAGGCGGTCAAACAGACTAACGGGTCGCCCCCCTTTTGGGCGCGAACATCTGCAACCGTGATATTCTCCTTTTTGCGGTAGATGCTCAAATCAATGGCTCCTTTTAATTTTTAGGGAGTGTTATACGTAAAGCAATTTAACTAGCGGCGAAACCGTGTCTTAAAAGCCCAGTAAAGCACACCTGCGAAAAGGCCTAACATCCACGCCACATTATATTCTCTAAAAGATTCTAATAAGCCATTTATCATGTATTTTGCCCGTGGAAACTGAATAAGAATTATGGCTATCAAGCAAGTCTAGCGCACATTATCTCTAACCCACAGCATTAACTGCTATCAATTACTAGTTGAAATACTAGTGTTAAAACACTACTTACTTTACTCATCATTTTGTTATTTTTCCATACCCAAAAATACTCGAAAGGTTTAAGATAAAAATGTCTTTTGATAAAATGTCAGTATCGTATCGTGCTGTAGTAGCTAAAGAAAATAAGAGAGCTTAGTCCTTTCCACAGAGCCTCTATAAAAGGACGTCAAACAGATCAGCTAGCTATGGATGAGTTTGCCCAACTGCTCGGTAATTCTCCCCGAAAAAAAAGATCTTCTGATTTGAACGCCCCAGTAGATAATACATTTATAAAGTGAGTTTTTTTAACTCCAAGGAGAATATTGGGTGGATACAGTAAATTTAGATGCAGGTATTTGGAAGTCAGCGCCAGGCAAGGGTCGTAAAACACCCAAGGGGCGGCAGCTAGACGACTCCTCGGTTTTTCAGGTGCGTGAGTTGCTTGGGAGACGGCCGCGGGAACGCCATTTATTGATAGAATTTTTACACCTGATTCAGGATAAGTATGGTCATTTATCATTGCCTCATATGGCAGCTTTGGCTGATGAATTAGCACTAAGTCAAACCGAAGTTTATGAAGTGGCAACATTTTATGCTCATTTTGATGTTGTGCATGAAGGTGAGATGCCTCCTCCAGCTTTGACTATTCGTGTTTGTGATTCGCTAGCTTGTGAGCTTGCTGGTGCGCAATCTTTACTTCGTGCGTTACAGGAAGGGATGGACCCGGCGAAGGTTCGGGTGTTGAAAGCACCTTGTATGGGGCGTTGTGATATGGCCCCTGTGCTTGAGATTGGTCATAATCACATTGACCATGCGACTAAAGAAAAAGTCGAAGCGGCTATTGTTGGAGGTGACACGAATCCTAACATTCCCAATTATCAAGATTTAGAAAAATATTGTTCTGAAGGTGGTTATGAACAGTTGAAAATGCTTCGACTTGAAGGTGACTGGGAGCTTGTTCAGGATAGTATTAATCAAAGTGGATTGCGCGGACTAGGTGGTGCTGGTTTTCCATCGGGAAAGAAATGGGGTTTTGTACGGGCTTCTGATGGCCCTAGATACCTAGCGGTAAATGGTGATGAGGGTGAACCTGGTACATTCAAAGATCGTTTTTATTTGGAACGAACCCCGCATCTGTTTCTCGAGGGGATGTTGATTGCGGCATGGGCAGTTGAAGCTGAATCATGTTTTATATACATGCGTGATGAATACCCGGTAGTATTAGAAATACTTCGTACAGAAATAAAAAAGCTTGAGGATACTGGTATTGTGGCTAAGGGCTATATTGACTTACGCCGTGGCGCGGGTGCTTATATTTGTGGTGAAGAGAGCGCAATGATTGAGTCGATTGAAGGAAAACGGGGTTTGCCGCGGCACCGCCCACCCTATGTCGCTCAAGTTGGTATTTTTAATCGCCCTACCTTGGTACATAATATTGAAACTCTTTATTGGATAGCAAGAATTTGTCGAGAGGGACCTGAAATTCTATCATCAATTGAAAAAAATGGGCGACGTGGTTTACGGAGCTTTTCAGTGTCGGGACGTGTAGCTAGCCCTGGCGTGCATCTGTTGCCGTCAGGATCAACAATTGTTGACATTATTCAAGCAGCGGGTGGAATGTCAGACGGACACGTGTTCAAAGCTTACCAGCCTGGAGGTCCATCATCAGGAATTTTACCGGCTAAGCTTGATAATTTGCCTTTGGATTTTGACACGCTACAGCCACATGGCAGCTTTATTGGATCAGCTGCAGTAGTTGTCCTTTCGGATAAGGACAGAGTGCGGGATGCAGCTCTAAACATGCTGCGGTTCTTCGAAGACGAGAGCTGTGGACAATGTACTCCGTGTCGAACTGGGTGCAGTAAAGCAGTACAACTCATGCAAGAAAATAAGTGGGATCAGCCACTTCTTATTGACCTATGTGATGTGATGCAGGATTCATCTATCTGTGGATTAGGTCAGGCTGCACCAAATCCAATTCGTTTAACTATGAAACATTTCCAAAGTGAAATTAGCTAAGGTTCATTATGCTTGATTCAGTTCCACAAAAAACAGTGACATTCACGCTCAATGGTCAGGAGGTAGCTGTCACTGAAGGCACCAGCATTTGGGAGGCAGCTAAAGCTGAAGGGGAGCTTATTCCACATCTATGCCACAAGCCTGAGCCAGGGTATCGCTCCGATGGCAATTGTCGTGCATGTATGGTTGAAATTGAAGGTGAGAGAGTTCTGGCAGCTTCATGTATCCGAAATGTCGAGGAAGGCATGGTGGTAAGTACTAATACAGATAGAGCCAAAAAGTCCAGAGCTTTGATTGTAGAACTGCTCTCCGCCGATCAGCCAGCAAAAGCTCATGATTCTTCATCACATTTTAAGAATATGTTGGTGCTAAACAATATTGAAGAAAGCCGTTTTCCGAGCAAAGACCCATCGCATGTGCCGCTTTTAGACGATAGCCATGTGGCGATGCGTGTTAATCTTGATTCCTGCATTCACTGTAATTTGTGTGTTCGTGCCTGCCGTGAAGTGCAAGTTAATGACGTAATTGGTATGTCAGGACGGGGCCATGAAGCTCAAATTGTATTTGATATGGATGACCCGATGGGTAAGTCAACTTGTGTGGCTTGTGGCGAATGCGTACAGGCCTGTCCAACTGGAGCTTTGATGCCTGCAACAGTTATGGATGATTCACAGATCGGTGATAGTGCAGATTTTGATCGCGAGGTCCAATCAATTTGCCCCTATTGTGGAGTGGGATGCCAGCTGTCATACAAAATTAAAGATGATAAAATAAAGTATGTTGAAGGCGTAAATGGTCCCGCTAATGAAAATCGCTTGTGTGTAAAGGGGCGTTTTGGTTTTGATTATGTGCACCACCATCATCGCCTAACTACACCGCTAATCCGCCGTAACGATGCGCCATCTAAAGGTCTCAATGTTGATCCATCAAGCCCACTGACACATTTCCGTGAGGCTAGCTGGGAAGAGGCATTGGATGTAGCTGCAAATGGACTTGCTAAAAACAGAGAAATTGCAGGAACGCGCGTGGCTGGATTTGGTTCAGCAAAATGTTCAAATGAAGAGGCTTACTTATTTCAGAAATTAATTCGAGAGGGCTTTGCTCACAATAACGTTGATCACTGCACAAGGCTTTGTCATGCGTCCTCAGTAGCAGCATTGATGGAGAACGTCGGGTCAGCAGCAGTTACAGCAACATTCAATGAAATTAAAAATGCAGATGTGGCGATTGTGATTGGCGCTAATCCTACTGAGAACCATCCAGTAGCAGCGACGTATTTTAAGCAATTTGCCAAGCGGGGAGGCAAGTTGATTGTCATGGATCCGCGAGGACATGGTCTAAAAAGGCATGCAACTCATATGTTACAGTTTCGCCCAGGGTCAGACGTGGCGATGCTTAATGCAATAATGAACGTGATAGTTGAAGAACAGCTTTACGATCAACAATACATTGACGGATATACTGAAAACTGGGATGTCATGAAAGCGCATCTTAAAGATTTTAGTCCAGAAAAGATGTCAGAGTTTTGTGGGATTGATGCTTCAGTACTTCGTTCTGTAGCTCGTGATTTTGCAGGTGCAAAGTCCGCCATGATCTTCTGGGGTATGGGTGTATCGCAACACATTCATGGTACCGACAATTCACGATGCCTAATTTCTCTTTCGCTAATGTGTGGGCAGGTCGGTCGTCCAGGTACCGGGCTACATCCATTACGGGGACAAAATAATGTACAGGGAGCTTCAGACGCGGGCCTAATTCCAATGTTTCTTCCTGACTATCAAAGTGTTACCGATGATGGGGTTCGCTCAGCATTCAACGAAATTTGGCAATCAGACAAAATCTTGGGTGAGAAAGGCTTAACAGTCACTGAAATAATGGATGCTGTGCACGACGATGATATATCGGCAATGTATATTTTGGGTGAAAATCCAGCTATGTCAGATCCAGATGTGGAACATGCCCGTGATGCTTTGGCTAAACTGGACCACCTAGTTGTACAGGATGTCTTCCTTACCGAAACCGCGAATTATGCAGATGTCATTTTGCCAGCGTCCGCATGGGCTGAAAAAACTGGAACAGTTACCAACACAAATAGACAAGTCCAGATGGGCCGTCCAGCGATTGCGCCTCCAGGCCAAGCCAGAGAAGATTGGTGGATCACTGTGGAGCTCGCCAAACGATTAGGGCTCAATTGGTCGTACACCCACCCACGTGAAGTGTTTTCTGAAATGAAACGCTCTATGAAATCATTAGATAATATTACTTGGGAGCGTTTGGAGGCTGAAGATGTGGTTGCTTATCCCTCTTTAAACGAGACAGATCCGGGGCAGACAATTGTATTTGGTGAAGGCTTTCCTCGCGCGGATGGCAGAGCCCGCTTCACTCCAGCCAAAATTATTGCGCCAGCGGAAACGCCAGATGCAGAGTACCCCCTTATTTTAACGACAGGGCGCCAGCTTGAGCACTGGCATACTGGGTCAATGACACGACGTGCGCACGTGCTGGATACCGTCGAGCCGCAGGCAAATGCCTCGCTGAACCCGCGGACATTGAAAATACTTGGTATAGTCGCAGGGGAAATGATAACAGTAGAGACCCGTCGTGGATCAATTTCCATTATGGCACGAGCTGACAGGGCAATATCTGAAGATATGGTTTTTGTCCCATTTGCCTATGTTGAGGCTTCTGCTAATATCCTTACAAATCCACAAGTTGACCCCTATGGAAAAATACCAGAATTTAAATTTGCTGCATGTCGGATAGCCAAGGTTAACGAAGTGGCTGCAGAGTAAAAAAATCTAGCTATTGAAGTGCAATATTTTTAATTTGAATTAATTAGATTACTGGGAAAGGTGACTATGTCGAAACTGGTAGTGCCACACGGTGGCGAAAAGCTTAAGTCCTTGTTGGTTCCTGAAAATGAGCGTGCGGTTGAAATTGAAAGAGCCAAAGGTTTGAAACAGGTTCTTATGACGTCAAGGGAAACCTCAGATGTTTTGATGTTCGCAATGGCAGCCTACACACCATTAGATGGTTTTATGGGAGAGGCCGACTGGAGAGGCGTTTGCAGTGACATGAAAATGTCCAACGGGCTTTTTTGGCCGATACCCATTACCCTTTCCACGACTGAAGAAGTAGCAAACAATATTACCGACGGCGAAGAAATAGCTTTAGTAGACGCAGAAAGTAGCGAGATTATGGCTCTAATGCACGTCACTGACAAGTATGTCATAGACAAACAAATGGAGTGTCAGAACGTCTACGTAACCACGGACAGGGCTCATCCAGGTGTTGCCAAGGTGATGGAACAAAAAGATGTCAATCTTGGCGGTTCTGTGCGCGTACTTAGAGAAGGTTTATACAAACAACAATTTCCAGATCTTTATTTCAGTTGTGAAGAATCTCGAGCCATGTTTGATGCACGTAGTTGGTCTAAGGTTGCGGCTTTTCAAACTCGAAATCCTATGCATCGTTCCCATGAGCACCTTGCCAAGATAGCCATAGAAATTACAGATGGTGTTTTTATCCATCAGGTTCTTGGAAAGCTCAAAGCTGGTGATATCCCAGCAGAAACACGTACCAGGGCAATCCAGGCCATGATTGACAATTACTTTGTCGATGGCACAGTCATTCAAGGAGGTTATCCTATTGAAATGCGTTATGCGGGTCCACGTGAAGCCCTGTTACACGCACTTATTCGCCAGAACTTTGGCTGCTCGCATCTAATAGTAGGACGTGATCATGCCGGTGTTGGAGATTACTATGGTCCATTTGATGCCCACCACATATTTGACACTCTTTGGGATGGAGCTCTCAAAACCGAGGCGCTGAAAATAGATATTACATTCTATTGCAAGAAGTGCAATGGCATGGCCACTGCTAAGACTTGTCCACATGACAAGTCTGATCAAGTTCAAATTTCTGGAACCAGACAACGTGAAATGCTGGTTAACGGTGAAGAAATACCAGCAGAATTTAGTCGTCCTGAGGTGGTTAAAGTACTTCGTGAATTCTACGCTAACGAGGGTTCGTAAAGCTCAGAAAAGCCCATCTATAACCCCATCCTTGTTGAGTGAAATTGAGTTAGCCGCTGGGACGCTAGGTAGGCCGGGCATGGTCATAATCTCACCGCACACGACGACAACAAAACCAGCACCTGCTGATAGCCTGACTTCGCGTACAGGAAGAACGTGCCCTGAGGGTGCACCCTTAAGCTCTGGATCCGTCGAAAAACTGTACTGGGTTTTGGCCATGCAAACAGGTAAGTGGCCATATCCTGTATTCTGCAAGTCTTGGAATTGATCCCTCACTTTCTTATCGGCGATGACATCGTCGGCTCCGTATAATTTTGTCGCTACTGTTCTAACTTTATCCCACAAGGGTAACGAGTCATCATAAAGTGGGACAAACTGATTGCTGCATCCATCAGCCATCTTGGAAACGTAATCTGCCAACTGTTCTGTTCCTTTGGATCCATCTGCCCAATGGGTGCAATCTATAACTTCAACACCTAGTCCATCAACACCACTACGAATGGCGGCAACTTCTGCATCTGTATCGGAGGAGAAACGGTTGACCGCTACTACTACAGGTATGCCAAAAGATTTTACATTTTGAATGTGACGACGAAGGTTATCACAGCCCTCAGTAACAGCTTTTACATTCTCCGTACCTAGATCACCCTTTTGGACGCCTCCATGCATCTTTAATGCACGAATAGTGGCTACAATAACGCTGGCACTTGGACTAAGTCCTGCTAGGCGGCATTTAATATTGAAGAATTTTTCTGCTCCCAGATCCGCACCGAATCCTGCCTCAGTTACAACATAATCAGCTAGTTTTAATGCAGTCCGGGTGGCTATTACCGAGTTACATCCATGTGCGATGTTGGCAAAGGGCCCGCCGTGTATAAAGGCTGGATTATTTTCTAGTGTTTGCACTAAATTTGGCTGAAGTGCCTCTTTTAAAAGTACAGTCATGGGGCCATGGGCTTTTAGATCAGATGCGAGGATTTGTTTGCGTTTGCGCGTATAACCAACGACGATACGCCCTATGCGCTCTTCCAAATCGGAGAGATCTCTTGCTAAACAGAAGATGGCCATGATCTCTGAAGCTACAGTAATATCAAAGCCACTTTCTCGAGGAAATCCATTAGCAACACCACCTAGAGAAGTTATAATGCTACGCAAAGCGCGGTCATTCATATCGACAACCCTGCGCCATGTTACCCGGCGGGTATCAAATTCTAAATCGTTACCCCAGTATATATGGTTGTCAATTAGAGCAGATAGCAAGTTATGAGCCACGCTGATAGCATGGAAATCACCCGTGAAATGCAGGTTTATGTCTTCCATTGGAACTACTTGAGCATAACCACCACCGGCTGCGCCACCCTTCATACCAAAACATGGGCCAAGTGAAGGTTCGCGAACACAAATTGTTGCTTTCTTACCAATTTTGTTGAGAGCGTCACCTAGTCCAACTGTTGTAGTTGTTTTGCCTTCCCCAGCTGGGGTTGGTGTGATTGCGGTTACCAGAATCAACTTGCCATCGGGCTTGCCATCAAGGGATTTAATAAATTCGTCAGACAATTTTGCCTTCGTCGGACCAAAGTGATGTAGGTGCTCTGGCGAAATATCGAGTTTTTCACCAATTTCTCCAATAGGCTTCATTGTTGCTTTGCGTGCAATTTCTATATCGGACACTTTATTTATTCCCCGGTTTCGATGGTTAAATACAATTTATTAAATTTAGTTTTAAACTTCAGGAACCTCAAGGCCATGCTGCAAGCATGTGGCAGCGAGTGTGTTGCGGAGCAAACACGCAATAGTCATTGGGCCGACACCACCCGGCACTGGGGTTATAGCCCCTGCTACCAATGCTGCACTGGGAAAATCAACATCTCCGACAAGTCTTGTTTTGCCCTCGCCTATTTCTGGTGCGTCAATACGATTGATACCCACGTCAATTACCGTCGCTCCAGGCTTAATCCAGTCGCCAGGAACCATCTGTGGACGCCCAACAGCGGCAATGAGTATGTCGGCTTGACGACATTCATTAGCCAAGTCCTTTGTTCGCGAATGGGCGATAGTGACAGTGCAACTTTGTGACAATAGCAACTGTGCCATTGGTTTTCCAACAATGTTGGAGCGACCTAATACCAGTGCCTTCATACCTGATAGATCGCCTAGCTTATCTTTTAACATCATCAGGCAACCTAGGGGTGTGCAGGGCACAATAGCCGTAGCATCGCCGGTTCCGAGACGACCTACATTGATAAGGTGAAATCCATCAACGTCTTTATCTGGACTAATAGCTGCTAGTACAGTTGCTTCATTAATATGACTAGGAAGGGGCAACTGCACCAAAATGCCATTGACTTTTTTATCTGCGTTTAATTCATCAATTAGATTGAGCAGTTTGTCTTGAGTGACATCTTCCTCGAATCTACGTTCGAAGGAATTCATCCCAGCCTCGACTGTTTGCTTGCCTTTGTTACGCACATATACCTGGGATGCGGGGTCTTCACCAACTAATACAACAGCCAAACCAGGAGTAATATTGTGGTCTTTATTAATGCGGATGACCTCCGCTCCAATGCGTTCACGCAATCCTTCAGAAAAAGCTTTGCCATCAATAAGCATCGCATCACTCATAACTTTATACTCATCCCATTTTTAACAAAAAAATTCGAACATTCTTACAATTGGAATATTAATATTCTTTGTGAGTACACAGGTAAGTACCCACACGGTGCAAAATAACCTTGCAATTTTTGATGCTGGCGGCTCCTGATCAGCCCATATCACAGTGACAACAGGTAGCCTTCTATCAAAAGAATAATTTACTATCAATACATTGATCTGAAGTTTATCAATTATTTTCAGCCATAGTAATTTTCTAATTCTTATCCATGCTTTTGAATAACTTTCTATCAATATATCGTCGTAATTTAGTTGATTGTTCCAGGGACTCTTTCCAAGGTTTTTTTCCGAGCCATTGTATTTAACTGGTCGTATTAAGATTGTAAAAAGAATGCAATGAAAACAACAGGCCAGAAAAATATTTACAAATCAAACTTCTCTCAAGAAATACTTGCAGACTACTTTCCTTGATGAACGCTAGAAATTGTTGGAACGTTTTTACTTAAAGTTATGGTGTGCTAAAATCATTAGAGGCGTTTCTCAATATATTGCTGGTGATATTCTTCAGCCCTATAAAAAGTAGAAGTTGGTGTAATTTCAGTGACAATTGGGGTTGACCAAGAATCGCGTTTGGATTCCTTCGACTCTTCGGCACTAATTCTTTGTTCATTGTCATGAAAAAAGATAGCAGAGCGATATTGAGTTCCCATATCCAAGCCCTGTTGGTTTAAGGTCGTGGGGTTGTGACAGCCCCAGAATGCGTCGAGTAAATCCGAGTATGAAACTATAGCGGGGTCAAATGAAACCTCTACTACCTCTGCATGGCCGGTCTTGCCGCTACAAACATCCTCGTAGGTGGGATTTTCCAAATCACCACCTAAGTAACCCACAGCGGATGAATGAACACCATGGATTTTCCTAAAAGTTGCCTCGACCCCCCAAAAACAGCCTGCTGCAAAAGTTGCTTTTTTCATTTATGGCTCCTGATTAGAAAAAAACGATACTTAATTTCTAAATATGTAGTCATAGGGTCTGCCTTCGTCTACCTAAAATAATTTTAACGTAGATCAATGGCCTCTTGCCTTAAGTTATTATTCCAGCGATAACACAGGCGTATTATCAAATGGAGGTTATTTATGCCGGGCCAGAAAAAAATTCTTATTACGCGTAAGTTGCCTGACGCAGTAATTAACAGGGCGCAGGCATCCTATCAAGCAACACTCAATAATAATGATGAGCCCTACGGCGTAGATCAGATGATCGAGCTTGCTCAAGAAAAAGATGCCGTGTTGTGTACTCTCACAAATGACATGTCACGTAGCGTGATTGAGAGGTTGCCAAATAGTATTTGTGCTATTGCTACTTTTTCGGTTGGGTATGAGCATATTGACCTTGAGGCCGCGAAAGAACGAGGCATTATAGTAACCAACACTCCCGGTGTGTTGACCGAGGCAACGGCTGATGTCGCCCTGCTATTAATACTTGGCGCATCAAGACGGGCTCGTGAAGGTGCTGCAATGATTACAACGGACTGGAGCGGCTGGACACCAACTCAGTTGATGGGGCTCTCAATGCAAGCAAAGCGTCTTGGCATTTTAGGGATGGGTGACATTGGTCGAGCTTGTGCTTTGCGAGCACGGGCATTTGGTATGGAGATTCATTACCACAATCGAACCCGTTTAAGCCCGGAACTTGAGGAAGGGGCGACCTACCATGAGACACCTGAAGAACTACTGAAGGTTAGTGATTTTCTATCCCTGCATTGTCCCCTAGCCCCTGATACAAAGAATTTTTTGAATGAAAAGCGTATTTCTTTGCTGCCACCTAACCCTGTAGTGATAAATACTGCTCGTGGCCCGGTAATTGATGATGAAGCTTTGATAGCTGCCCTTAAATCAGGCCGTGTTGCAGCTGCTGGTCTTGATGTTTTCGACGGTGAACCAAAACTCAACCCTGGTTATCTGGATTGTAAAAATGCCTTTCTGTTGCCTCATTTAGGTAGCGCAACAATCGAGACCCGTAATGCCATGGGGTTCACGGCTTTGGATAATCTAGATGCTGTCTTTGCTGGAAAAGAGCCGCCCAACAAACTTGTTTAAATATAAGGTTTAAAGTAGCAGCAATTTGACATTTGAGCTTGGGCATTGTGATCGCAAAGTAAGTCGCGATTATGGTAAATCTGTTGCCTGATCGAGGAGGGAATAAAGAAGTCATTTTCTTTGGAATTCAAGTTCTTAAAAAGTACAAACAAAAAAAACCCAGAGAATTTCTCTCCGGGTTTTTATTTAGTTACAGTGAGGTTGATTTAACGGCGATCGCCAAACAGTCTTAAAAGCATAATGAACAAATTGATGAAATCTAGATAGAGCGTCAGCGCACCCATGATGACCTTTTTACTCATCACTTCAGCAATATCAGCTTCCATATACATAGATTTTATTTTCTGGGTGTCATAAGCTGTTAGGCCAACAAAAATTAAAACACCAACAACCGAAATTACAAAATGAAGCGCCGAAGAGGCCAGGAACATGTTGACCACACTTGCGATAATTATGCCAATCAAGCCCATCATCAGGAATGATCCCATACCGGTCAGATCACGTTTTGTAGTGTAGCCATATAGACTCATTCCAGCGAAAGTTCCGGCGGTAATGAAAAACACCCGGGTGATGGATGCACCCGTGTAAAGAAGGAAAATATTTGCAAGTGAAAGGCCCATAACTGCGGCAAATGCCCAGAATACGGCTTGTGCTGTTGATGCTTTCATTCTGTTGATGCCAAAAGATAAAGCCAGCACAAAAGCCAATGGGGAGAACATCACCAAATAAGCAAGTCCGGTTGGCTCTAAGTAACCTGACGGTCCTGCTGAATAGAGCGTATTGATTATGGCTGGTGTATTAGCACTAAAATAGGCAATTATGCCGGTTAGTGTAAGGGCAGAGGCCATGTAGTTGTATATACGCAACATGTATTCACGCAGTCCGGCATCTATTTCGATGTTTGCCTGTACCCCGGGATTTGCATGAGTTCGGAGTGTAAACCTGCTATTGAAATTGGACATTTAAAAACCTCTTTTTTAATAAGAAATCACATGCTTCTTAATATGGCAGAAAAACTCATAAAATCAAGGATAGCCGTATCCAATACGACAAACTCATTTGTTTCTAAGATGTGCGGAGGCCTTTTCTCCCAAGGCCTTCCAGGTGCCAACGTATCCGGCAGTAACAGTGAGAAATAAACAAACAAATACTGTTATTGCAACTACTTGAGGAAGGAAGACCCAGCTGATACGCATCAGGAAAACTATGACTGCCCAGGCAGTAAGGGTGCCAATGGCTGTAGCAATGATGCCTGTTGCCAACCCAAGAATGCTGTATTCGTAGGTATAGGCCTTGAGAAGGCGAGTACGTGTTGCTCCATGTACTTTGAAAATAACTGAGTCATAAATACGGCGGCGTTGTCCTCCTGCAATTATACCGGCTAGGACTAAGCCTCCTGCGGCAATAGTGACCATTGATGTGCCGCTAATGGCTCCTGCTATCCCTTTGAGAATATTGGTAGCTGCCTCCAGTGCTTCACGAACCCTGATAGAAGTAATATTAGCAAAGCGCGAAGAGACCGCATTCTCCAACATCTCCTCGCTAGCTGCAGGGACTTCAACGGCAGCAATATGAGTATGCGGAGCCCCTTCCAGTGGTCCAGGTGCGAAGATGATAGCAAAATCAAATCTGAGCGAGCGCCAGTCAATTTGGCGTAAAGATGTAATTGTACCCTCAATTTCGCGGCCTAAAACATTTAAGGTCAGGGTGTCTCCGATGTCTATTCCAAACCCTTTAGCGAGTTTTGAATCCATTGAAATTACTGGAGGGCCAGAATAATTTTCTGACCACCACTCGCCCTTGATTATATTTGATCCCTCTGTTGGTACGGCTGACGATGTAAGTGATCGGTCCCCATTGATGGCCCACTGTGATTCTTTGGCGATGGTAACATTTTCAACGGCAACACCATCAATTTTGACGATTCGACCACGTAAGCTGGGCATGCGCTTGAAGCCATTGATTCCCTTAACCCCCATAACAACTTTATCGAATTCATTGATTTGTCCCGGTTGAATATCAATAAAGAAAAAAGCTGGCGCCTCCTCTGGCAGCCGTTCGCTTACTTGATGGGTCAGGTTGGCCTCAATAAGGGCGACGGCAACCAGTATTGATAATCCCATACCCAGTGAGAGGACAATGCTGTGAGCATTGGACCCTGGTTTATGTATATTGGCGATAGCAAGACGCAGTTCAATATTTTTTGGCTGGGGGAAGCGTGCGGCCAAACCCACGAGAAGGCTTGCCCCGCAACGAAGTAGTAATACTGTCAGCAGAGCACCACCGACAAACCAGTATGCAAAATACAGGTCGCTAGAACTAAAAATTGTCAGCGATGCTAGTGCTATCACTCCGACGAAAGTGCCAATAATGGTACTGCGGCCTGGCTTTACGCTGGATGGCTGAATGCGATCTCGAAACAGGGTTGCGGCAGGGACTTCCATGGCTCTGCCCAAAGGCCACAAGGCAAATGTGAAAGTCGTCAATAAGCCAAATGCTGCGGCTAGTAGTAATGGCGTAGGATAAAAGCTAATTTCCGGAGCGATGGGCATCAGGTCCACCAGTGCATGTAGGCCGATGGCTGGAAGGGCACCACCAAATAGGAGGCCAACAACAATACCAAAAGAACCCAAAGCCATTACCTGTAGCAAATATATCTTGAAAACGAGCGCCCCTGAAGCACCTATGCATTTGAAGGTAGAAATAGTCGCGGTCTTACTTTCAAGAAAGCCACTAACTGCATTGGTGACGCCAATTCCACCTACCAGTAAAGCTGTCAAGCCAACAAAGCTAAGAAAAAGCGTCATACGTTCAATAAAACGCCTTATCCCCGGCGCAGCCTCCTCTGGGGTGCGTACTCGCCAACCCGCTTGCTCAAATCTATTATCCAAGGCCTCTTGCCATTTTTTTTTATTAGTTCCCGTTGCTAATAAAACTCGAGTATGAAAGTAAATTTGTGATCCGGGCTGTACCAGTTGGCTAGCCTCAAGGGCCGCCGTGGAGACCATCAGACGGGGACCAAAGCTCAAAACATTGGCTGCCCGGTCAGGCTCACGCTTAATGGTAGCATTAATTTTGAATATGGCCTCGCCAACTTTAACCTTACTACCAACATCTATACCAAGGCGCTTCAATAGGTTGTTATCAACAACGGCACCGAAAGATCCATCACTCTCTTGAATAAGCGCTAAATTTAGCCCTATGTTTGGTGACAGCTCCATTTCACCACTCAAGGGGTAAGCCTCATCAACACCCTTTAGTTCAATTAGTGAGCGCATTCGCACTTCGCTTATTTGGGCAACAATAGGTGACGCCATGGCACGTAGTTCTTGTGTTTTTGATACTGCAACAGAATTGGCAAAAAGGTAGTGGTCTTGTTCTGGCGAATTGGCGTTATTATGAGAGCGCAGGTCGATATCGCCCCCTAAAAGACTTTTTGCCTGGCTATTCAGGCCGGCAGTGACAGAGGCACTGATGGTGCCAACACCTGCGATAGCGGCAACGCCGATGCCAAGGCAACCAAGAAATATTCGAAAGCCTTTAAGTCCCGCACGCAATTCACGTCGAGCTATTTTCCATGCTAGAACCCACTGGCGATTACTATTCATTAATAATTTTTCCGTCCTGCATGTGAATGGTGCGTGAGCAACGCATTGCTAACTCGGGCTGGTGTGTAACTAAGACCAAAGTTGTATTGCAGCGATCTTTTAGGCTGAATAATAGATCCATGATTTTCTGGCCTGTTTCACCGTCTAAGTTACCTGTAGGTTCATCGGCAAGCAGGATTGAAGGTTCAGGGGTAAAGGCACGTGCTAGGGCGACGCGTTGTTGTTCTCCACCTGAGAGTTGGCCTGGATAATGATCAAGGCGGTGCCCCAAACCAACGGTCTCAAGTTCAGTGCGGGCACGTTTTAAAGCGTCATCGTGACCAAGAAACTCTAGGGGTATGGCGGCGTTTTCAAGTGCAGTCATCGTTGGAACGAGGTGAAAGTCTTGAAAAACAATGCCCACATGACTTTGACGAAACAAGGCAAGCTCGTCCTCACTCATGGTGTTTAAAGGATAATCAGCAACGGTAATGTTTCCTCCATTAACCTTTTCTAGTCCAGCAATGACCATCAGCATGGATGTTTTTCCTGAACCGCTTGGGCCAATAACACCAATGGTTTCACCAGACTTGATGTCAAGGTTAATTCCGCGCAATATATTAACCTTACCTGCATTGCTGGCTAGGGTAAGCACAACATTATTCAGGTTAATTATCGTTTTGAGTTTCTTAGTCATGTTGTTCCTTAATGTTTTACTTTCCCGATACGTCAACGCTTTGGGTTTTGTCAATGATTTGATTGCATTACTAGTGTTGGGGGCAGTTACTTTCGTGTTTCCTAGCGCTGCCATGGCTGTTGATAAGGTAAGAATCTTAGCCTTGGGTGATAGTTTGAGCTCTGGATATGGCCTGTTACGTGCAGATTCTTTTCCCAGTCAGCTTGAGCGTGCTCTTTTAAAAAGAGGTATTATTGCAAAAGTTACTAATGCTGGTGTTTCAGGTGATACCTCTGCGGGCGGTTTATCTAGGCTAGATTGGACTTTGTCAGAAGGCTTTGATGCCGTCATCATTGAGCTCGGTGCAAACGACGGCCTGCGGGGGTTAGAACCAAAAGAGACACTAAAAAACCTTGATGCTATATTGAATAAATTAAAACAAAAAAACATCTCAGCACTTTTGACAGGTATGCAAGCGCCGCCCAATTTAGGAGCTGAATACGGCAAGGAGTTTGCAGCAATTTTCCCTTATTTAGCGACAAAATACGATATTGTGTTCTATCCGTTTTTTTTAGAGGGAGTAGCTGCCGCAGATGATTTAAATCAAAAAGACAATATTCATCCAAATTCCGAAGGTGTTGGAGTGATTGTTAAGAATATCCTTCCCTATGTTATAGAGTTGTCAAAGGCTGTAAAATTACGATGACATCATTTAAAGTTGTTCATAGTGAGGCAGAAGACTGGGTCCAAGCGGCAAAACAATGTGCTGAGGAACTTTGTCAAACAGAGGATGGCTACTCACTTGGTTTCATTTATGTAACCGATAGTCTTGCCGATAATTTGACATCGATCCTGACTTACTTACGCAAAAAAACAGGTATAAAGCACTGGGTTGGCAGTGTTGGAATAGGTATTTGTGCAATTGCACCAAATGATAAGTACGGATCGGCTGAGTACTTTGATCAAGAAGCTATAGCTGTAATGGGGATGGCTTTGCCGACGGACGCCTTTCAAGTGCTACCAACAATTGAGAGTGAATTTGAGCAGCTCTCAAGTGAAACGCTTAACTGGCTTGATGAAAGTGGATCTTTCTTTGGGGTTGTCCATGGTGATCCAGCTAATGTCCTTGTCCCGTCCTTGATTAAAGAGCTAACAGAAAAAACATCAGGGTTTCTGGTCGGGGGGCTAACATCTTCAAGAACGCAAAATTATCAGGTCGCAGAACAGGTCACTAGTGGTGGTTTGTCAGGAGTAATGTTTGCCCCTAGCCTAGAAGTAGTTACCTGCCTGTCACAGGGCTGCGTACCACTGGCGGGTAGCCACCTTATCTCCGATTGTATTGATAATATTGTAATTGGCCTGGATGGGCGTCCTGCACTAGAGGTGTTTAAAGAAGACATTGGCAAGGAACTAGTGGGTGATTTGACGCAGGTCGCGGGGCTGATTCATGCCGCACTACCCATTGAAGGTTCCGATACTGGGGATTATTTAGTTCGCTCTCTTGTTGGTATTGATCCCGAGCGCGGTTGGATAGCTATTAGCGAACATGTGGAGACTGGCCAGAGAATGTTTTTCGTGCGCCGTGACCCATTAAGTGCTGAAATTGACATGCGAAATAGGTTAGAAATTTTAAAAAGTCGCTTTGGTAAAAAACCTCGTGCTGCTTTATATTATAGTTGCGTTGGGCGCGGGCCGTCCTTGTTTGGCATTGTAGGTCGTGAACTTTCTCTTGTTGAGGACGTGTTTGTAGATGTGCCGCTGGTTGGGTTCTTTGGGAATGGCGAAATTTCATATAATCGTTTGTATGGATACACTGGCGTGTTAACCCTGATTGCCTGATAGATAAGAAAATGTAACCAACTTTATTTCTGATAGATGTAGTCTTCTTTTGAGTAGGAGTTTTTCGTGTTTGTTTCTTCAGTAATTGAGAATTGGCCAAAACCCAAGTGCAACTCTCTTAAAACTTTAGTCATGAGCTTACACTCTTTCAGCAAGCATAAGCTGTGCGGTTTAGAAGCCTATTTTTTTTAATATGCTGTCAACTGACCCAACGTAGGATCCGCCGAATAGCCGAACATGAACAAGCAATGGGTATAGATTATACAAATCCCGTCGTTCTTCAAAAAAACCAGGCTCTATTTCTCGGTGCTCGCGATAACGAGAAAAAAAATCATCCCCAAAGGTGGAAAAGAGGGTGGTAAATGCTAGTTCTATCTCTGGATCGGCGAAATAAATGGCGGGATCAATAAAGCCGCTAATGCGACCGGCGTCGGCCAGCACATTGCCGCCCCACATGTCACCGTGAATAAGCGAAGGTTGATCTGGTTCTTTAAGCCACTTATCCAAATTATAAGAAAGTCTTTCCAAACGCCCCATTATGCTTATTGGCAGGCGACCAACATCTAGACCTTGGCGTGCCATATCAATGAGGCGATGTTGTGCAAAAAAATCTAACCAGCTTTTATTTTTTAGGTTGGTTTGATTTAGGCCGCCAATGACCGTATCACACGAGAATCCAAAGTAACCGTGGCTTATTTTATGGAGGGCAGCTACGAGATCAGCTGCATGAATCTGTGCTGACCTATCAAGAGCACCTGCTGATTGCATCCATGTCATTAACAATAAATTATCATTAGCGTATAGAACACCAGGCACCGGAAGTTCTGTATTCTGTTCCAGATACTCAAGCATCATGCCCTCAAGTGCGAGGCCACTTCCCGAGTTGCCGACCTTGGCAACCAAAGTTTCCCCATTGTTAAAGCTGACTTTATAAACATCACATATACAACCCCCACCTAGAGGAATTTTTTGTTGTATGTGGGAACCAATAAGACTTTCTATAGTTTTGATGATTTTCTTTTTCAAAGAGTTATTTTCCACAATAGATAAATGAGTATCAATTTAGGGAATGTGGGCTATGTTTTTTTTTGGACAATTAGCTTGCTCAATCAATGCCTCACAGGGTTTCAGAAAAGATTAATTTTTTTTTGCAACACCTGCTGGTTTCTAAAAAAGGTTAGTTTACTGCAGGGTAATTTGTAATGGGGTATGGGTGTCTTTCTTAAATGATGAAAAAAAGGCCTCCTCGACCAGGGCATGTTCAGACTTCACAAATGCTTATTGCAAATTTCTTCTAGTAAACCGTTTGATGCGTTTTCGATTAGGTCTAAAACAACCTCAAAACCCTCGCCACCAACGTAGTAGGGATCTGGAACGTCCTGACCTTTCGTGCCTTTACCAAAGTCCAAAATAAGGTGCACTTTGTGCTCGTTACCTGGAGGGCACATACGCATCAAATGAGCGTGATTATCTGCATCCATTGCGAGTAGATAGTCAAATTTCTTGAAGTCTTCAACCTCGACGCGCCGTGCCCGTTGTTCACTAATATCAATTCCCCGAAGTTTAGCGGCGGCTTGTGAGCGTGGGTCTGGCGGTTCACCAATGTGGTAAGCAGCAGTTCCCGCCGAATCAACAGTAATTTTGTTGTTGAGGTCTTTACGCTCCAGAAGGTCCTGAAAAACGCCTTCTCCTGTCGGCGAGCGACAAATGTTACCAAGGCAAACGAAAAGAATCCCAATCAAAGCTGTACCCCCCCCCAAAAAAGTTGATTAGACAATACCGAAAAACTCTCAAGCCTCTAAAACTATTTTTATAAAACCAAAACTTTATCTTTATTGGCGCTTTTGTACCTGAAGCAGTGACGACGCCACCATCTAAATTTATGTAAAGTTTTAGTTTCGCACATACGCTCCTGAGTAAAAAATAGCTTTATGGCATCTGAGATGATCACTTCGTCTTTTGTTAGAGGAAAAGCCAGCTCAGCCTTTTAATCGCTTGCCCAAACGAAGCCTCAGAGCGTTTAGTTTGATGAAACCCTCAGCATCACGCTGATCGTAGACATCATCTTCTTCAAATGTGACTATGGCTTCGTCGTAAAGGCTCATGTCCGATTTACGCCCAACGATTGATACATTGCCTTTGTAGAGCTTAATTCTGACGATGCCATTTACAACTTCTGCAGCCTTATCGATGGCAGCCTGCATCATTAAGCGTTCGGGGGCGAACCAAAACCCATTATATATACACTCGGCGTAGCGCGGCATTATTTCATCTTTCATGTGGGAAGCATTGCGATCCAGCGTAATGCTCTCCAGACCGCGTCGTGCTTCCAGCAAAATGGTGCCTCCAGGGGTTTCATAGACACCACGTGACTTCATTCCAACGAATCGATTTTCGACGATATCTCTTCGCCCAATACCATTATCTCCCCCTAACTTGTTCAGCTTGGTCAGTAATTCAGCTGGGCTAAGTGTTTCATTGTCAATAGCTATGGGGTCGCCCCTAGCAAATTCTATTTCTATGTAGGTTGCTTTTTCTGGTGCGTCCTCTGGAGATACAGACCGTGTGTAGATATCTTCAGGTGCTTCTACCCAGGGGTCCTCCAATGCTTTACCTTCGCAGCTTATGTGTAATAGATTAGCATCCGCAGAATAAGGGGGCTCACCTTGCTTGTCTTTAGGCACTGGGATCTGATGTTTGCCTGCGTACTCAATCAATTTGGTACGAGAATTTAAATCCCACTCACGCCAGGGCGCTATGATTTTTATGTCTGGATTGAGTGCGTAGTAGCCAAGTTCAAAACGAACCTGGTCGTTACCCTTTCCAGTAGCTCCGTGTGATACCGCATCTGCTCCGACCTCGTTAGCTATTTCAATTTGCCGCTTGGCAATTAGAGGACGGGCAATGGCGGTGCCTAGCAAATATGTTCCTTCGTAGAGGGCGTTGCCGCGAAACATGGGAAAGACGTAATCACGCACGAATTCCTCGCGCAGATCCTCTACGTAGACCTCTTTGATGCCCATCATTTTAGCTTTAGCACGGGCTGGCTCAACTTCTTCTCCTTGGCCCAAGTCAGCTGTGAAGGTTACAATCTCGCACCCGTGTGTATCCTGTAACCAACGCAGAATCACGGACGTATCTAGCCCACCGGAATAAGCCAGGACGACTTTTTTAATTTGAGAGCTCATGAGTTTTAGGACCTTCAGAAAAAAAAGAAGTAACTGAAAGCGCAGTATAGGCAAATGCGAAGCGTGGGCAAGTCGGCTGTTACACAGCCAGCCATTCTTCAAGTATAGGCTCCAGTGTATCGAAGGGACTGTAGCCCATGTTTAGATAGGCATACCTATTTTCTATGTCCTCGTTCACAGCTTTGTCTACTGCAATAATGGTCGGAAAACCGGTAACACCCAGATTACAGGCAACTTGAAAATCATCACGGGTAGCAGTTCGCGCCTTCTCAGAGGAAAACAACTTTACAAACTGATTGGCGTCCACTCCAAGGCTTGTAGCTAATGAGGCCAAAACCGAGGTATCAGTAATATCCTGATTATTGGCGTAAAAGCTTTTATGCAGTAATTCCATGTAGTTAAGTACAGTATCTGGTTTGAGGCCACGAACTGTCACGCAAGCCCGACAGGCAGGTTCCGTGTCGTAAATAAAATCGTTACGGTCAAAAAAGTTAAAGTCGAAAGGCTGTCCTGTAACCCTGTTGACCTCCTCCCAATGATGGCGAATGGAGGCTTTTGCTTCGTCATCCATCACTTTTTCATTTTCAGCTTGCAATCCTCCGACAACAAGCTGAATGCTTAAACTTTCAACATACTTATGGCGAATGGTATTAATTGCATGCGTAAAGCCCCAGCACCATGAACACATTGGATTGGCTACGAATATTATTTCTTTTGATAGTGCTACATTAGCCATAATGCAACAGTAAGGCCTTATTAGGAAAAATGTCCAGTATTCAACACACTCGCATAATATTTGATAAGTTAAGGTGAACTAAATGTGCAGAATGAGTGACAATAGATTTTGTTAAAAATGATTTGTAGGAGCGTAAATTTCTGGGAAAAACCCGCGTCTTTGTAAAATCTATACCTGCTGAGTTACGACTTTTTGTGAATAAGTAAATGAACGTTCTAAATATAATTAAATTTAACTACTCGCCATTATGACAATTTAATTGAATGATCGTTCTATTAAGGCATTTTAATCTAATGAAGATAGAGCTATTTTAGCTATATCAAAAAGAACTTCTTGGCCGGGATTAACCTTGGAAATGACAATCATGCCTTGAGCAGAGGCAAGTATTGCGCGCGCAAGAGAGCGCGAGTCACACCATGGGTTAATATCTCCGTTTTCCTGACCACGGCTTATTAGGGTATATAAGGTATCTTCTAGGTTTTTTATGTGTTTTTTAAAGTGAACGGTTATTGTTTCATTTTGGTTTGCTAGCTCCACAATTGAGTTGGTGATTAGACACCCACGTTTTTCTTCAGAGCAACCGTATCTGTCGATTAAGCCATTAAAAAAATCTTCAATTTCTTTACGTGGGTTGCCGGTGTTTGCATTGTTGAGCAATTTTTGGGAGGGAGAATTTGTTTGATAGCGAGAAAGGGCGAGGTTGAACAACCTAGTCTTGTTGCCAAAAGTGCCATAGATAGAGCCTCGGTTGATGCCCATTGCGTTGACAAGATCCTGAATCGAGGTTGCCTCAAAACCCTGACTCCAGAAAACGTCCATAGCCTTGTCTAAAACGTCATCTGGGTCAAATTCTTTGTATCTCGCCATAATTCATATTATCATTTTTGAACGAATGTTCAACTTATCTGTTAACTAAATATCTGCCTGCCTGCGCAATCTCAATTGGGAAATTTTCTCCGTTTCGCTGGCCGACTTAAGTTGGCCACAGGCGGCTAGAATGTCGCGTCCTCGGGGTACACGGATCGGGGCGGAATATCCACCATCGTTTAGAATCTTAGAAAAGCGTCTAATGACAGGCGCTTCTGAGCAGTCAAATTCTGCACCTGGCCATTTGTTGAATGGGATAAGGTTGAATTTGGCCGGAATCCCCTTAACTAGACGAACCAGCTCACGGGCATCTGCGGTAGTGTCGTTGATCCCCTTCAGCATTACATACTCAAAAGTTATTCGGCGAGAATTGCTAGAGCCAGGATATTCGCGGCACGATTGTAGTAATTCTTTTAAGGGGTACTTTTTGTTTATTGGCATAATCATGTTTCGTAGCTCGTCACTTGCCGCATGTAGGCTGATGGCAAGATTAACACCTAGCTCTGCACCACACCTGCGAATTAGGGGAACAACACCTGACGTGGACAAGGTGATTCGTCTTTTAGATATAGAAATTCCATCGCCGTCCATGATGATGTGTAGGGCCTTTGCAACATTGTCATAATTGAAAAGCGGTTCTCCCATCCCCATCATCACAATGTTTGAGAATAGTCTCTCACCCTGAGGTGAAGGCCATTCCCCATAAGTGTCTCGTGCCAACATCAACTGGCCAACAATCTCTGATGTACTAAGGTTCCTAACTAGACGCTGTGTTCCCGTGTGGCAAAACGAACAGGTAAGAGTACAGCCAATCTGAGAGGACAGGCATAGTGCGCCGCGCCCATCTTCTGGAATAAAGACTGTCTCGGCTTCATTCCCATCATGAAATTTAAATAGCCATTTGTGTGAGGTGTCCTTTGAGGTTTGTTGCTTGCTGAGTTCTGGTCTGCCAACAACGTAGTGTTCCCCAAGCTTTTCTTGTAGTGGCTTAGCAATTGTTGTCATACGCGAAAAGTCGGTCACACCTCTGTAGTAAATCCAGTGCCAAAGTTGTTTAGCTCGAAATGGTTTTTCTCCAATTTTTTCGAGTTCCGCCTTAAGCTCGTTACGATCGAGCCCCAGTAGAGATAATTTGGGTGAACTATTATAAACCATCAGAACCGTGATATAGCTGCTTTTTCCAAGAACCCAAGAAAATTATTATACTTTGCAGGCCTTACTTGCAGCCTTATAGGCAGCAGTAAACCCACTTAGTGAGAAAGTATCAGTGGTTTTAGTCCCGCGGGAGGAAATTCCCGCTATCATCATTCGAGAACCTCGGATCATGGCTTTGACTATTGCTTTGTCCACTTTACTCTCTTTGGCCCAGCCATCACTACCTTGGGTGAAAAGTAAAAATTTATTATTGTCGATGTTTATGACAGCGTCCGTATTTTTTTTGAAATTGTACCCAGTTCGAAAGTTAATTACTCCTAACTTTTTTTCCGTGGGTCTATGTGTCACAACAAAAAGTACATCCCCACGTTTTGAGTAATCTCCTTCAGACTTGGCTGCTTTACTGGTAAGGAAACAGACGTTCGAACTTTTTTGTTTTATCGTAAAAACGTACCAATCTTTGTGGGCACTTATAAATCTTGGTTCTTGAGCATAAACCTTACTTGGTAAGAACAATACAAAGTTTAAGCAAAATATAAGAAAAAGGTTTTTCATGATTTAACATTGATAGCCTGCCGGCTCATAATTGCCAAGACCCACTATTGCGACTAAATTTTTTGAAAAATTTAATGAAGAAAATTATGGGCTTAAAACATAATTAGATTTTGATCTTTGTTTCATCGAATCCAAACAATTACGTGAAATTTATTGGGTTCCGATTATTGTAAAAAACCCAGAGTTCCCCAGCTAAATAGTGTAGTTAGAAAACTTTATTCGTCTTCCTTGGGGTGAACGTCAGTGGGCGGTCTTGTGCTAAACTTCTTCGTTTTTGCCCTAAACTTAGGCCCTCCAAAAATAGGCTCTGGTGGGGCATCTATAGGTCCGCCAGGCCTCTCTGGGCGTCGTTGGAAACGGCCCATACTATGCACACGATCATACATGACAATGGCAGCTGCAACTGAGACATTTACACAGAATTGCATTGGAATTTTTACAATAAAATCACAGAGGTTAACCATTTCGGAGGATAAGGAATTTCTTTCTGGGCCTAGTACATAAGCTGCTCGCGCGGGGTGCCTGAAACTTGGGAGTACAATAGAGTCTTCAATAAGTTCAATGCCAACTAGAGTACATTTCTCTGGTAACACCATAGAACTAGGATTGGGGAACTCATAAAAAGGTGTGTGGTTAAGCGTGCTGGAGGTGTCGGCTCTGCTACCCTCAGTGATAGTATAAGTAGCAGCAACCGTAAATACGAAACTAGCCTCAAAGGCGTGTGCTGTCCTAAAAATTGAGCCAACATTCATCGCTTTTGAAATACCCTCGACGCCAATACCAAAATAGCCACGCATTTGGACAACCCCATGTCTTTAAATTATTTTAATTTAGGCCTGTGCCTGTGTCCTGTGTAATGGGTGTTCTGATATAGGGAGGTGCATCAAAGCAGCAATGAGGCCAAGAAGAATAGATCCATACCAAACACCATCATAGGTTCCTGTCACGTCAAATAAGTAGCCACCAACCCAAACTCCAAAGAAACTACCCAGTTGGTGCCCCAAAAAAACAATACCAAATAGTGTAGAAATGTACTGTATCCCAAATATTTGTGCGACCAACGCACTCGTGAGTGGGACGGTTCCTAGCCACAACAACCCCATCATGGTAGAAAATAAGTACACTGATATTTCATTGATAGGGAATATGATAAACAAGAAAAAAACGAGGGCACGTGTGAAGTAAAGTACGCTTAAAACATATTTTTTAGGAAACCTTTCACCCAGAACTCCACACCCATAAGTACCAACAATATTGAAAAACCCAATTAGAGCTAGTGCAATAGCACTAGTGCTTGCTGTCATACCAACATCAAACAAATAAGCAGGTAAGTGCATTGCCAGAAAAGCAACTTGAAATCCACAAACAAAAAAGCCAACAGTCAGTAGCCGGTAATTTCTATTATTTGCCGCCTCTGCAATGGCTTTTTTCATAGTCTGAGTGACTGAATTCGTGGATAGGCCATTAGCATGCCTAGCTTTACTTTGTAAAAAAAATGAGGATAAAACAATAGCGGTAACAATAACCGCTAAGAAAATTAGGGCGCTCGACCAGCTATGTGATTGGATTACTTGTTGGCCAAGTGGTGCCATTATGAACTGTCCAAATGATCCGCCAGCACTGGCAATGCCAAAGGCTGTGGATTGGCGCTCAACTGGCACTAGGCGTCCAAGTGCACCAAGGACTACAGAAAAACTTGTTGCGGCGAGACCAAAACCTATCAGCCAGCCACCGCCAATATTCAAATCTAATGGTGTTTCAACGCCTGACATGACAAACAGGCCTAGGGAATAAACAAAGGCCCCGACGACAAGCACTCTCCCACTGCCATATCGATCAGCAACCATGCCGCATATAGGTTGGAATAGTCCCCATAATAATTGTTGTAAGGCCATAGCAAAACCAAAGGTCTCGCGTCCAAAGCCGAGCTCCAAATTCATTGGAGCTTGAAACAACCCAAAAGTTGAGCGTATGCCCATTGAAAGACTGATTGCTAGGGCGGCGGCAATAATTAGGACAGTGGGGTTAGAGCGGGAGGTCGCGTTTAAGATTTTTTGGGCCTTTTCAAAAGGAGTCATACGGCATGATATATAAAAGTACAACTGAAGTCATAGCTAGCCCAATAAAGCAATATTTGCAAAAGTAATAATTTTTTTGTGGGTTTCTGTCTAGAACTACCGAAGATAATTCTCAAAATTGAGCATCAAGGGATGAGTGGTTAAAAACCAGCGCAGAAAAGATATATGTCACGTCCACTGCAAGCAAATTTTCCTAATATAGAATCGATACTTTTATTCTAATAATTGAAAACGGCTCTTACTGGGCTTTCTCTAATTTCCTCAGGAAGATTCTCGTAATACTTTCCCCATTTAATTAAAAATGGACTGAAAAACCTGTGGACCGTCTGTTATAGTTTTTGCGTTTGTAAGAGAAAATCTTTGGTTATCTTTCTGCGGTTCTGTATTCGCTCGGTAAGTCCATGGGAGTTCACAATCAACAAGTTCACAAAGTAGTTCCAATTAAAAGTTTTTTTTAAACATCATAATAAATGTAAAGGTTGAAAGCCCTCACGGTCCATCCTGAATCTCTCTGATGTAGGTCGTCAATATGTTCTTCTACCAATAAGAAAATGTAAGTAGAGTGTATATTTAATTATTGCTCACAAACAGTGACAAGAGGAAATGCTACTAATGGAGCCGATACGAACTTATGCCGAATTCAGAAGCTATTTTGGCAGTAGCGGACGCCTTCGCGCCATAGCCCGTGATTCGGCAGTTCTGGCACTTTCTATTGGACGTAATATAAAAAGTACATCAGGTTGGATACGATTTCCTTATTACCATCACGTTTTTGATGATGAGCGTCATGGCTTTACTCGTCAGCTAAGCTACTTGCGCGGGTTTGGTGAATTTATTTCTCTGGATGATGTAGTTGGATTGCTCAACTCTGGTGAGAAAATTGATGGGCGTTATTTCTGCATAACTTTTGACGATGGGTTTAAAAATTGTCTGACAAATGCAGTTCCAATTTTGCTCGACAAAGGAGCCCCTGCAGTTTTTTTTATGACTACTGGATATATTGACAGTGACCCTGAAAAAGATAGGAAAAAACTACTTGGTTTTTTTGAGTTAGGAACAATTTTAATGGAATTCCTAAGTTGGCAGAATTGTCGTGACATGGCTGCATCTGGTATGACGATTGGATCTCACACAGTTAATCATGTCCGTCTTGCTAGATTGAGTGAGAAAGAAGTTTTGCGTGAGCTTGTTACGTCAAAGGCAATAATTGAGGACAAGCTGGGTCAGGTGTGCGATCATTTTTGTAGTCCATTCGGCATTCCAAATCATGATTATAACATTGAGCGTGATCCCAATTTGGTCCGTGCTTCGGGTTATAAATCCATGTTGACCACTGAACGTGGGGCCACACGTCAAGGGGATTTGCCATACCGATTGTGTCGCGATCACACCCTTGCTAATTGGAGCAATCATCAGCTTCGTTATTTTCTTAGTCTGTAAGTAACTTTAATGTCCTACGTCCCCAACAAAAGCTGTGTTCTTCGAGAGGCCGAATATGAAGACTGTGAAACCGCGACGGAATTGCTACGAGAGTTGGGCCTGTCTCTTCCAGAGGGCCGTGAAGAAATTAATAAGCACTGGCATAGGCTATGGATAGATAATCCAGCACTTCAAGTTGAGGGTTCCTCTCCAACTCGAGGTTGGGTTCTTGAAGATTCAGAACGCATGGTTGGATTTTTTGGAAACATCCCGTTGCTATATGATTACGGGGGGAGTCCCATTATTGCCGCTGATGCTAGCCAGTGGGGTGTTGAAAAGCGGTATCGTGATGAAACACCACGCTTAGCTGAGGCTTATTTCACTCAAAAAAATGCAGCACTTCTTTTAGTGACAACAGGGATTAAGCCTACTGGACGAATCTTTACGCGCTATGGTGCTCTTCCCGTGCCGCAACCTGGGTGCGATCAGGTGCTACATTGGGTCATTGACCCTCGGGGATATATAGAGGCTGGCCTGATGAAAAAAGGAATAAATAAAACTGTCTCTGCAATGGCAGCCTTTACTGGCGCACCAATAGCTAGAGCGGCAATAATGCTCAGTGGACACTGTCCCTCAGGTCTCCCGAAAAATATAGACCAAGTCAGAGTTGACCAGATAGAAGATGAATTTGACGGGCTTTGGTTGCGCAAGCGCGATGAGGTGGACTGCTTGATGGCAAGTCGAACTAGCGAAAGCTTAAGATGGCATTTTGGCACTAAATGTATGTTTCAGCGCACTCGCTTGCTAGTAAGCCGTTGCCATGAGGGACTGGCTGGGTACGCTACTATTATGCGAGATGACGCTCCAAATATTGGCCTCAAGCGCCTTAAAATTATTGACCTTTTTGTAGCTGGTAATGATGAAGCTGTGATAGATAGGCTGCTTGCAGCGGCTTTTGAGGCAGCACATGCCGACGGTTGCCACGTCTTGGAACTGACTAGTTTGCCCAGTGCATTGCGCCACTACATTATTTCTAACCATCACCCTTTTTCCCGACAGATGGCGACATGGCCAGCTTTTTATAAAACTATGCGGGATGATCTAGATGCCCCATTAAGAGATGAAAAGTCATGGTACTTGACCGCATACGATGGGGATACAGCACTTTTTTGAGGCTGAAAATTGGCTTTGACACGGATATAGAGAGGCTGGGGATTTTGATATTGGAAAATATATGTTGTAACTGGCGTCACTGTCTGCCGGATGATTATGATTTACGGTCAGCATTTTTCTTCTTATATCTCAGTTTAGTTCACATCCCTTCTGTCATAGTAAAGGAAAAAAATTGTTTGCTAAATTAGGTGAGTTTGTTGAAGGTCAAAAATTTCAAAATGCAATTATGATTTTGATTGTACTTAATGCTGTAGCTTTAGGCCTAGAAACTAATCCTAAGATTATGGGTCAGTTTGGCAAAGAGTTACACTTGTTTGATAACATCGTACTAGCAATTTTTGGCGTTGAAATTTCAATTAAGTTGTTGAATCGTCGCCTCGATTTTTTCAAAAGAGGTTGGAATATTTTTGATTTTATAATTGTCAGTATTGCCTTGGTTCCAAGCTCTGGACCTTTAGAAATTATGCGCACACTTAGAATTTTTCGGGCTATGCGTCTACTATCAATGGTTCCCTCGATGAGAAAAGTCATTCAAGCTTTATTTTTAGCCATTCCTGGAATTTTTTCTGTTGGCTCCATTATTATGCTCATTTTTTATGTTTCGTCTGTTTTAACAACAAATTTCTTTGGCGCAGAATTTGATCAGTGGTTTGGTAGTATCGGGCGCTCTATGTATTCACTGTTTCAGATTATGACCCTTGAAAGCTGGTCGATGGGAATTGTTCGCCCTGTGATGGAGGTTTATCCTTGGGCGTGGATTTTCTTTGTTATTTTTATTTTAATTACAAGTTTTGCGGTCCTCAATTTGTTCATTGGTATTATTGTTGATGCCATGCAACAACAGAGTATTGCCGAACAAGTTGCAATCTCTGAAGAGACTGATGCTAAGATGACAGTACCTAATAAGACCCATCGCGAGCTTCTTGCGCTTCGCCAAGAAGTGCGGGAGCTTAAAGATTTATTGCTTCGCTAGCTGTTGGCGGCATTAGTCCATAGAATCTTGAGGCCTTGGAAGAGAAAGCAGGAGCGAACCAACCAGACAGAGTTCGTGTGTGGTCAGATGAAGAAGAAGCAAAATGTTTAATCGCTTCAATTAAGACACTAAAAATATCAAGTGACACCCAAAGTGAGTTAGATGATTACGAGCAGGACATTATTAACAATGAAATTGTTTTCATGGACCTTCGCTATTTGCGATCACTAAAAGAGCGACTAAAGTAACCAAATAAGCTAAGCGCGGGATATGGGCTGGGGAATTTCAACCGCAGTGAATTCTTAAACTAATAATTTGATACTAGTTCGACGAGTAGCGTATCGCCAAAAGTATTTTATTCGTCTGGTTTAATCTTAATAGGAGATATGAGGAGTCCCAACTGAGAAAGTGGGGGTGCCCCCTAGGGTCGGGTTTGAACTTATTCGTTTTAGGTTTTTGGTCTGGGTGAAGGTTTTATGGCTGAAGTGCTCGGCCTATCGGGGAACAGTTATGGGAACACAGCCCATTTAGATATAAAACCCCTTGAAAACCAATGATAAATGGCGGAGGGAGAGTCCGCCCTTCCTGCATCCTAAGCCATTATATTAATTAGATATTATGCCCGCATGATTTCATTATCCCACATTTCATCCCACATATTCTTGTCGTCTGACCAAGGTCGGGTCCCTTTGGGCCAAATCCAGACTACGCTCTGATTTTACAATGGTTACCCCCGCTTCAAAGCGCCCTGCCATCGACAGGAGAGGCCCAAAGGGACTGTCCCGCGCATACGATACCGGGGACGGTGCATTACTAACTGGGGCATCGCGTACCATTACATCCCGGATCACGCACCACGGCCCAGGGACCCCGGCCCCCGTTTTCATAACTCAATTAGATTAGCCGGACCAGACGCCACCGAATAAGAGGGCATGGTTCCTGAGGCAGGGGGCTGGGCTGGGTTTGCCTCAAAGACTCCTCAAAGTAACTAAAGACGTTTTTCCTACTCCTTCCAACATTTTCTTATTAATGTTGAAAAATGAAAACCCCTAACCGCCATCTTTACTTCAAAAAAGTTTGCTAATAGTCACACTAAAAATTTCTTTTCTTTGTTACGCCTTTTTTCTTTTGCTCCTCACGGTGTGCCATATCTACAACACTTTCGAATGGATCCAACTGACTTGGTATACTGGAACAAAAAGGCTTAAGTTTTCTAGCCATATCGCCTGAGAGATTCTTTTTTCCAAGCCCATAAAAACGTAACTGTTCAATCTCTCGTGCTTCATTAACGTTTTTAAGAGACAATTCCCAAGCAGCGTCTTTTGTTTTTTTAAACTCTTCTTTAGTAATTTTGGGTTCTTTAAATTCAAAACCTAAACCCAACAGAATATAATTCACTCTTTTCTGTTCTGCCTTAAGTTTACTATTAGTGATTAATTTGGAGTCCGCGCAAAG
>Ga0209631_10000070_pt1 | contig 126828 bp, 109 predicted proteins | sample COG_08_FD_184752 | JGI IMG/M metagenome (GOLD analysis project Ga0209631, IMG submission 184752) | Pelagic Microbial community sample from North Sea - COGITO 998_met_08 (SPAdes) (version 2) | ecosystem: Environmental > Aquatic > Marine > Neritic zone/Coastal water | place: Helgoland, sampling...
CTGCGTTTCTACACGAAATGATGGTAACCTGCGGAATGTATTATTTTTTGGATGCCGGCATGTCAGACGCAATCGTTGAAATTAGAGACTATACGATCGAATCTCGTTCCTTTACCGCCTACAAGCAGTGGGCGATTGATCTCGCAGCGCCTTGGTTGAAAGCAAACCTTGACGTCATTGACTTTTGGATGGATGACGGTATCGAGGCAGAGGTCTCAGGTTCGGCGCCAAACGTTTCGACTAACGGGCAAGCCAACGTTTGTTGGATTATTCGCTGGCCAAGCAAGGCTGCTCGCGACGAGCAATTTGGCTCGTTTCCAGAAAATCCCGAATGGCAGGAAATTTGGGCTCAGCATCCCTGCGCAGACGCCTATCTACATATGAATGCCCGCTTCATGAAAGCAGCCGGATAAAAAAAAAGACCCCGTCAACTTCTAACGTGGAGACATCAAATGCCCAATATCAGCGCACCTAATTTTGGTGAATTGTTAGCCGAACACTTAAGCGGTGTACCTCAGACCGCTTACCCCTACCTGCTGTCTGAATTAGAACGCACAGCCGCCGCACGCTATCGTGTCTGGGCCCAAGAAGTGCCCGAGCATGCCCAGGGACTGCTGGATTGCGCAGATCGAGAAGATGAAATCGCCAATCGTGTCGCCGCCTTGTTCCCCCCTTCGCCGGAACACAGGGCGCTTGTTGCAACTATTATCCCTCGGGCTAAAGCGACTTACTACTCTGCTTTTGAACCGTTCAATCCCTTAGAGCAAATAACAATTCAGGCAAATGCCGAGCGTCAGGGCGCAAATGCTTGGCAGAATTTGAAAGCGGCGCACCCTGAGCACGCAGATGCACTGGATCAACTCTCAGCAATCGAACTCATGAGCGCAGATTACTTAGACTCGATGCTCGCCGAGGAGGCCAAACTTCTGGCGGGCTAGTTCTAGAATTTCCGGAATACTATATTGAGATCATTAGCCGCAAGAGCAACCCCGCTGACCGGCTTGCTGTTGTTAACTCTCAGCTTGGTCGGCTGCGACAGACAGGTCCAGCCGACCCCAACAGTTGCCGAACCACACAGCGTGACAGACATCAACGCCTGGTTCGACGCTCGTCATGAGGAAGAATTACAGTTCTCTCCTATACAACTGACTTTTTTAGGACGCAAAGAACGTCATGATGAGCTGGACTCCTTAACCTACGACGCCTTCGCGACACAGCTGGCTTGGAAGCGCCAAACGGTCGAGGAGATGCAAACGATTTTCGACTACGCAAGCCTGGCACCACAGGAGCAAATATCATACGACCTCTGGATCTATCAGTATGAGCAGATGGAGGAATCCAAGCGTTTTTTCTACGACAGCCTGCCCTTCAGCCAAATGGGCGGGCTGCAAAGTTTTATCCCCACCTTTTTAATCAACTTCCACAAAGTTGAAGATACACAAGACCTCAAAGCCTATATCACTCGGGTCAAAGCGGTAGCGCCGCGAATGCGAGAAGCCTTGGCCAATGTTGAACGCTCCGCAAGCCGGGGAGTCATGCCACCGCTTTTCGCCCTCAACGGCGTTATACAACAAAGCCAAGCGGTTATTACCGGCGCGCCTTTTAACGCCCTCGCATCGATCGACAGTGACATATGGGCTGACATACGCAAGAAAACGGCTAGCCTCGTCGCACAAAATCTGCTGAGCGCATCCCAAGCAGAGGCACTTCTGGACGACGCAAAACAAGCCCTGATCTCAAATCTAAAACCCGCCTATGAGCAAATTATTGCTTGGGCTGAAGCACAAAAAGACAGAACATCAACAGTATCAACTGGCATCGGTACACAACCCAACGGCGCTGCATACTACAAACACCGCCTGGCTACCCAAACCACCACCGATTTAACCGCTGACGAGATTCACCAAATCGGTTTGCGGGAGATTAAACGAATCCGTCTGGCCATGCACGAGACCATGGCTGAGCTAAACTTCGACGGCGATCTCGCCACATTTTTTAATCACGTCAGAGACGGGAAATGGAACTACTTTCCTGATACCCAAGCTGGGCGCGATGCCTACATCTCTGAAGCGACTGCCGCCATTGTAAATATCAAAACCAGACTTCCTGATTTTTTCGGCCTGTCACCCGAGACTGATCTCATCATCAAGCGCGTTGAAGCGTTTCGTGAGCGCGATGGCGCCGCCCAACATTACTACCCGGGAACCCCAGACGGATCTCGGCCCGGCATCTATTATGTCCATTTATCGGACATGGCAGCGGTTCCCAAAAACCAACTAGAAGTCATCGCCTACCATGAAGGCCTACCCGGCCATCATATGCAAATCGCTATTGCCCAAGCGCTCGACAATCTCCCCAAATTCCGGACCCAAGCCAACTTCACCGCATATAGCGAAGGCTGGGCGCTGTATTCTGAGGTCCTAGCGCGGGAAATCCCGGGCACATTTCTGGATCCCTATAGCCGTTTTGGACAACAAACTTCAGAAATCTGGCGAGCCATTCGACTGGTTGTGGATACGGGTCTGCATGCCAAAGGTTGGACGGCACAAGAAGCCATCAACTTTTTCATGCAAAACTCACCCGAGCCGTTAGAAAGCGTGACATCGGAAATTCACCGCTACATTGTGATGCCCGCGCAAGCCACCAGCTACAAAATTGGCATGCTCAAGATTCAACAGCTACGCAAAAGAGCCGAACAAACCCTCGGTAAGACGTTCGATATTCGCAGTTTCCATGACGTCATTCTCGGCGCAGGCGCTTTGCCGCTACCGATTCTCGAGCGAGTTGTCGAGCAATGGATCGCGGACTCGCAAAATGCCACCTAAATCAACGGCAAAAGATTTTTGGCTGAATCCGCCCTGGGCAGGGAGCAAACCCAAATACCGCTTGGGCTTGGCGCCTATTCATCTCAACCAATGGTTCGACACGCCCGGCTCAACCAGCATCCGCGAGCACAAGCAACACATCCTCGCCAATCAATATACCGACGCCGTAGCGATCGCGGACAATGGCGATGCTGAACGCGCCCTCAGCCCATACCTGGCGACCAATGAAAACGCCTACCCAGATCCGATGGCCAACATGGCTGTAGCCATCGACGATGATCTTTGTGTCATCAAAACCACCGACCATCAGCGCCTCGTCGCAGCCTGTGTCTGCTCTCCAAGCTATTGGCACCTCAACGAAAAAATCGGTCACTCACTGCACACCATTCACGCATCAGTCCCTTCTATGAACCGAAAAATTGGCACACCGGTAACCCACTTTATTGACAACGCCCCCCTACTGCAGCCGTTCGAACGCTGCAACTGGTTTGTGCACGGCGACAATACACGTTTCCACGCTCGACCGGAGGCACTACCCCAGCACGCTGTGCGAGATTGGTTTATTCGCTCCGAACGAGAAACGCTCTGCCGCCTGAGCGAAGACTATTTACTTTTCACTATTAACCCGCGTTTTTTCCCGCTAACAGACCTTCAACAATACCCCGGGGCAGCCATTGATCTTTACCGCAGCATCCAAAACTTTGACGCCGATGAGATCGACTATTTTGGCGGTTCGCAAAAGTGCGCCACTCTCCTGGCGTGGTTAAAGCAGATAACGTTTTGATCATGATCGCTCACCACCCGTATGCGCACAGAAGCTATGACAGGCATATATTGGACTTTTCTTCTCACTTAAGATGGCCTAAGTTGCTGTCTATGAGGTAACGCTTTTTGTAACTACAGCGGCACGCAACCATAGAAAAAAGAAGACAACCCAATGAAAAATTTTGCAGGTAAGGTCGCCGTAATCACCGGCGCGGGCTCAGGCATCGGACGCTACCTAGGGATATTACTGGCCCGCTCAGGCTGCCAGGTAGCGCTATGTGATATTAATCCGACGGCACTCGAAGAGACCGCCAATATGGCCAAAACCTACAACGTCCCAGTCTCGACACATCAACTTGATGTCGCAGACAGACAGGCTATTCTGGCTCTGCCAGAAATTATTTTAAAACGCCACGGTCAAATAGATCTGGTGTTTAATAATGCCGGCATAACCATCGATTCTGACTTCTCCGACCTGCCGGAAGACGACTGGAATTCGGTTATGGACATCAATTTACATGGCGTTGTTAATATGACACGCGCTTTTCTACCCCTTTTAGAGGAGCGGCCCGAAGCTGCGCTGGTAAACACCTCGTCTATATTTGGCATGGTTGCCGTCGCTCGACAGAGTGTCTATCACGCCACTAAATTTGCCGTGCGCGGCTTCACTGAAGCCCTAGTTAAGGAAATGAAAGCTTCTTCGGTGCAGGTACATTGTGTGCACCCGGGACATATCGGGACTAACATTGCGGCATCCGCCAAGGTTATTGCCACGAACAAAAACCAAGCTCCCCCTCTGCTGGGCAAAAAACTATCCGAAGAGGAACGGGGCAAAGCTTTTCGGGATCACGGTATGCACCCCAGCCGCGCAGCAGAGATCATACTCAGTGGCGTACGCAAAAGACGCAGTCGCATCTTCGTTGGCTTGGATGCAAAGCTGATCGACCTGTCTCAGCGCATCATGCCTCAACATTATGAAAAGCTCTGGCCGTTTATCTTCTTGCCAGCGCTGGGACTGCGCAACAAAAAACCAGTCAAAGGCCTACCCCCGGCAGCAAAAGCCTAGCAAGGCTGTCTGCCTATCAGGACTCGTTCATCATGGCCAGCAGTTCATCGCGCTGCTGTTCCATGAGTGCGTTATCGCCTCTAGTTTCAACATTCAGGCGCACCACCGGCTCGGTATTGGACATACGCAAGTTAAACCGCCATTGCTCAAATTCAACAGAGATGCCATCAATCTCATCAACCTGAAGCGCCTGAGGTGCGTAACGCGCTAAAACACGCGCAATCAAATCCGCCGGATCGCCAACCGTGCGGTTGATTTCTCCACTACAGGGAAACAGCGCCGCTCGATGGGCGACCAGATCCGCCAAGCTCTTACCGCTTGAACTGAGCAGGCCAGCTACAAGCAGCCAAGGGATCATCCCCGAATCACAATAAGCAAAATCGCGGAAGTAGTGGTGCGCACTCATCTCTCCGCCATATATGGCGTTTTCATCACGCATCCGTTCTTTGATAAACGCATGACCCGTTTTAGTCACTACGGGTACACCACCCATCGAATCGACAATATCCACCGTATTCCAGGTCAATCGAGGATCATGAACAATTTTTTCGCCCGGGTGTTTTTTTAAAAAAGCTTCAGCCAACAAGCCAACAATATAGTAGCCCTCGACAAAATTTCCGTTTGCGTCGAAGAAAAAACAACGATCAAAATCGCCATCCCACGCTATCCCAAAATCAGCCCCCGACTGACGCACTGCATCTACCGTGGGTGTTCGGTTGGCTTCGAGCAACGGATTGGGCACACCATTGGGGAAGTGTCCGTCGGGGTTGTGGTGCAAGCGCACAAATTCAAACGGAAGACGCGGCGCTAAAAGATCTAACACGGCGCCTGCACCACCGTTACCCGCGTTGACCACAATTTTCAATGGCGCCAGCGCCTGCCGATCAACATACGACAATAGATGCTCGATATAACCAGAACTGTTGTCGATCTGCCGGTAAGCCCCCACCTGGTCTGCGTCTTTGAATCTATTTGCTTGCGCAAGCGCTTTAATCTCTTGCAAACCTGTGTCTCCACTGATCGGCACCGCACCACGTCTGACAAATTTCATGCCGTTATAATCCATCGGATTATGACTGGCCGTCACCACAATGCCCCCATCAACATCCAGACTCTTTGCCGCGTAATAAATTTCCTCTGTACCACACTGACCAATATCCAGCACATCTGCGCCCGCCGCGCGGAGGCCGTCGCTAAGCGCCGCGGACAGGGCTTGACTGCTCAGACGAATATCATGGCCAATAACCACGCGCCGCGCGCCAACCACCTCAACAAATGCTCGAGCGATTTGTGCCGTAATCACCTCATTGAGCTCATCAGGTACTCGCCCACGAATGTCATAGGCCTTAAAACAAGTTAAATCCACTATAAACCTCAGATCTTTTTATTGTTAACCACAACGAACTTTGCGCGCATCGCCTAGCGTTTGATACCCACTGGTTCAAAAATCCTTGATCTCAACCGGCCCTAAACCCAGCGCTTCAAGCTGCGGAAGAATTTGACTGACATCACCCACAATTAGCCAAACAAAACTTTCAGGTTTCACTAAAGCGGCGGCCCGATGTACGTTTGCTAACTCCAGCATTTCATAACGCCGCGTCAGACTCGCCGCATAATCCAACGGACGGCCGTATCGCGAAGCCGCGGTCATACTTCCCAGCACTGCGTTGGAGGTTTCAAAACGTCCCGGCAACTCCCGCGTGAGTCCAGCAATTACGCGGGACATTTCCGCCTCAGAAACCCGTTTTTTGCTGTTGAGCAACGTGAGCTCCTTCTGTAATTCCTGCACCGAATCACCGGTTCGGTCAGTTTGAACCGGCGCATAGACCAGAAAGGGCCGCGGGCCAAGAGCGCCCATGAGCAGGGTCCTAGCACCATAAGCCCAGCCTTTGTCTTCGCGTAAATTCATGTTGATCCGAGACGTAAAACTCCCCCCCAAAACCTCGTTCATCACCTCAATTGCCAGATCCTGCGAATCGCCCAGGCCAGGCACAAGGTGTCCAGCCAAAATAAGCGATTGCGGCGCTCCAGGTTTGTCCATCAACACATACCGTGGCTTGCTCGGCAAATCTACCGCGGCTATATTTTTTCGCGGCAGCGGTTGTGGTGGCACACGCCACCCGCGAAGCACTTTCTCGAGCACCGGCACGATATCGTCGAGCGTGGTATCACCCACAATAAAAATCTTGGCATTATCCGGTCGCAACCAGCTGCTCTGAAAAGCGACCAAGTCGTCCCTGTTGAGTGATTGGATCGAATCAGCGGTTCCAGACCCGGTATACGGAATACCGTAGGCATGATTCTCCCCATAAAGCATAGGTGGTAAAACTCTCAATGCCAGCGATACAGGCTGCGCTTTTTCTTGCTCGATAGCCGCTAAACGCCTTACCCGAAGACGCTCGATTTCTGCATCAGCAAAACTGGGGCGTTGAATCACATCAGCCCAAAGCTCTAACGAGGGTGCTAACTGGTCAGCCAGCGCAGATAACGAGATCGATGTCGTATCCAAACCGGCGCTCGCCGACAACCTCGCACCTAATCGTTCTGCCGTGGCAGAAACCTCAAGAGCACTGCGCTTCGCCGTGCCTAAATCCAACATTTCTGTTGCGAAGGAAGAAACACCTAATTTACCGCCCGAGTCGGCCGCATAGCCCGCGTCAAACTGCATCGTCACTTCAACCAAGGGAAGCGCATGACGTTCCGCTAGAATCACTTCCACCCCGTTACCAAGGGTCGCCCGCTGTATTTCCGGGAAAGTTAGCGCCGGCAGTTGGTTCGGCAGTTTCGGCAATCCCGCACGCCGATTCACACCCTCATCACTATGCTCAAGCGTTTGTTTGGGTAATACATTTACCTGGTGCCATCCAGCGCCCAACCAACGCCTAGCCGCAAGCTTAACCTCCTTAGACGTCGCCGCATTTATCCAATCCAAATATTGCTTAATGAAGAGCGGATTATCCGCATAAAGCGCGCCCTCGGCCAAAATGGCCGCCTTACCGTTAAATCCTCCTACCGTCTCCAAACCCCGAACAATACTGGCATTGATCCCTGCCACCACCCGTTCAAGTTCTGCCTGGCTCGGGCCCGATTCGAGGAACGTCGACACAATCTCGTCAATGGCCTTGGTTGCCACATCCGCCGTTTGCCCTGCATTCAAGGTCAATGACAAATCAAATACGCTGGCCAATTCAAACGGCGCAACGCTCACACTGACACTGGCTGCAATCTCCTGCTCGTAAACCAGCTCAGAGTAAAAACGCGAATTACGCCCTCGCCCCAGCACAGCAGCAACAATATCTAACAATGCTTTATCCTTTGCTGTGCGCGGCGCGACCACCCAAGCACGATTGGCCATCACCGCAGGCACGGCATCGTATTGCACTTGCTTGGTATTCTGCAGGCGCGTGGGAATCAGAGATTGCATTCGATCCACGTTTGGACCAGCTGGGATATCACCAAAAAAAAGTTCAACTTTCTCTTTTGCGCTCGCCAGATCGATGTCTCCAGCCAATGACAAGACTGCGTTATTGGGTCCATAAAAATCTTTAAACCACTGATGCACGTCCTGCAACGAGGCGGCGTCAAGATCCTGCATCGAACCAATAGTTGAATGTCGGTAAGGATGGCCCTCCGGAAAAAGACCCTCATATAACGGATAGTTGACCCGCCCATAGGGTTGATTGTCGCCCTGCCGCTTCTCGTTCTGCACAACCCCACGCTGATTGTCCAGCTTCTCTTGTGTCACCGCCCCTAACAGATGGCCCATTCGGTCTGATTCCAACCAAAGCGCATAGTCCAAGGCAGGGGTGGGCACAGATTGAAAGTAATTGGTGCGATCCAGCCAAGTGGTACCGTTGAGCCCCGTGGCGCCAATCGCCTGCATGGCTTCAAACCATTCACCGTCATAATTTTCCGACCCGTTAAACATAAGGTGCTCAAATAAATGTGCAAAGCCCGTCTTACCCGCCGGTTCATCCCTTGAGCCGACGTGATACCAAATACTGATAGCCACAATCGGCGCCTTGCGGTCCTCATGAACAATCACTCTGAGACCATTACTCAGAGTGAACGTCTCGTAATTTAAATTAATTTCAGGTCCCTTGGCTTGCGCCAGCACTGGCACCCACGCAAGGATCAGCACACCCACCAACCCTCGTAACATGCTTCGCATCATCCGCTTTCTCATCTGCCAATTTTTCATCGTCAACTCTCCCGCAACAGCGGCTGCAATGGACCTCGATGGCGCGCAACGATACAACACGCTTTTCCACAACTAAAGTCTCAACGGTGAACAACTTGACCTGGGCAACTACAGTTCTTAGCATGAATCTCGCATTGGAGTTATGACATGCAGCCTGAGCATCCCTACGTTTACCATCTTGTACAAGCCGCCCAATGGGATCGGGCCAGCGCCGAAAATATCACCTATTTTCCGCCAACTTATGATCAAGACGGCTTCACCCATGGCACATCAAATCCTGACAAACTGCTCAGTGTGGCCAACCACTTTTACCTCAACGTCACAGGCGATTGGTATTGCCTAAAAATGACCGTAGAGAGCCTGAAGATGACTGGCGTGATGACAGTTTACGAGGGGACTGCGCCGGTAGGGAGTATTCCAGCAGATTTCGACGGCGCGCATGACGAACTTTTCCCCCATATTTATGGGGGCATAACCGCGGCGGCAGTGATCGGGTGTTATCCTGTGAAGCGGCTCCCAGAGGGCACTTTTGTCGACATCACCGGCATCACGAACGCCAGCTAACTTGACGCTTTGCCAAGCAGCAGAACAATCAAGGGTCTTGTTTGCAGAGCATCGATACGTACATATCAATCAGCTGCCTGTCCCGCACCCAATTCGGCATCTTTTCCGCCAAATCCGGCTCGCACTGCTGTACCTTCAGCGCCAGTTCAAACAAAGCCGCAGGATTGCGATCAGCAATAATCAGCCCACCTTTGCTGTCCAGTTCTTGCTGCGCCCAATTAATATCGTGCTGAACCAAAAAGCCCAGCAAAGCAATCAGCATACAACCCGCTTCGACCCGCGGAAATGCTTTGAGTCGCTGCCGCGATAGCAACTGAGGCACACCTGGGTCAACGCGATCCAAATGCAACCGCCCGATACATAGCTCAGGCAAGAAGCCCGAACTCGCGCTGAGGGCCAAGCTCAATCCTTGCGTATCGCGAGGCAGGCAGACATATGCGGCGTCTGCACCACGGCCTACCTTTACCCACAACACATCAACCACCGAAGCCGCAGCCACCCAAGTCTTTACGCCAGAGACCAGGCCATCAGCGTCTTGGCGCACCGGCGTCAATCCGTCCGCGCCTTCACTGACACAAAAAGCCGCCCACTGCCCATTGGCAACACCAAATTCACTGCGCATCGCGCCCTGATACCCGGCCATAAACACTTCGGACATGGACGTGGCAAGCCCACCGGATTTAGCCAACCATTCATGCGCAGGCAAGGATGCATCATACTGTCTTTGCCAGCGCTCGTAATACGCACGTTCGGGCCTAAAGCTCATGATAGAAACCGTTGTAATTTACTCACCTTCATCCGCCGCGCCAGCCCCGGGATATCATCTTTAAGCGATGACCACACTTTCTGGGTCTCCAACATGCCGCGCCACCATGGCCCTAAATGCCACACGCCCGGACCCGTACTTCACCAAATCCGCTTTAGCAAAAAGCGCAGCCTCGCGGCTTATCGGTTTGGGCGCACGCACTTTCATATGTGCCTCCGCCACCCGTTCCATCTGTATAAAACTACCCACTGCCTCGGCAACGCTGGCCGCGGCTGTGAGTAACCCATGGTTTCTCAATATTATCGCCCGCATCGGACCCATCGCATCAGCAATACGTTGCCCAGCAGCCACACTCTGAACCTGAACTTCTTCATCATCGAACAACGCATGGTCCTCAAAGAAAACGCAGGATTCCTGTGTAATTGGTTGCAAAAGCCGGGCTTCAGCCGAAAAAGGTGTGCCCCAGGCGGTATGCACATGAACGGCGCTCACCGCCTCCGGTCGTGATCGCAAAATAGGATAGTGGATATAGTAACCCGCGACATTCACTGCACCTTCGCCCTCGGCCAGAGACCCATCAGGCGCAACCAAGACAAGATCCCGGGTCGTCACGCGATGATAGGGTACGCCATAGCGCAACATCCAAAAATGATCTGTTCGCTCGGGGTCACGGGCGCTGATATGACCATCGCCAGCATCCCCCCACCGATTCGCTGCGAGCAATCGATAACCCAGCGCACAATCGCGTAAGCGCCGCGCGCGAATCTCTTGGGGTGTTCTTTGCTGCGACTGATCTTTTTCACGCTGGGTCATTCTTATGTCGTCTCTTTGAATTAATGAAAAGCAACAGACATCCGATTGGATTTTTAGCCTGCTCCATGACTCGCTTCTAGCACCGGATTATACCATTTTGTCGCTTTAGTCTATTTAAACTGGCTCAGCTGAGCAAAGGTTGATTCGCACATTCAACCCGCAGCTTTTTTGATGCTGCAGGTCAGTTTTTCTTAAAAAAACCATTGTCTCAATTGTTCAAGGCACCCGCTTCAATCCAACTCTTGATTTGATCAGTCACCGTCTCGGACAAATAAGGTCCACCCAGCGGCATCTGTCCGCCAACGCTATTTGTGCCAATGACCTTTTGGTAGAGATAACTATTTTGCGCATCTCCGGCCTCAATGATGTTCAGTGAAGGCACCTCGCTGCTACTCACCCCAACCGTATATTCATACGTTAGTCCCGCCTCTAAACTCAGTCCCTGAGAGGGTGCTCCCCCACCATGGCACCCCGAGCAAAGAGGTGTAAACACACTCGCTTGCAGCTCTGATAGCGTCGTTGCTGCTACCACCGGAGCTGAAGATGCAAAATACCAGTTGTCGAAGAATACGGTGCCGTTGCCTTGCACTTTAAATTGAATCACATCAACCAAGTCAACCGCGCTGGCGAAGACACTTAAAGGTATGTCCACACTGACCCACTCATTCGTGACCACAGGGAGCGCATAGGGCAATTCTTGCGGACCTGTACTGACCAGAGAAAAGGATAAATCCGTGGCATCGTTGGTCCAAAAATCCAGATGAATCGATTCATAATCGGAAACATCCAAGGGCGCGGCAAATTCGGTACCTTGATAATTTAGCGCCGTATATTTCAACGTATCATTGCCGTCGATGGCTTCGATGGCCACCACCGTTGTTTGATCCCAATCCGGGTCAAAATTTGTGCCCTCGAGGATCGAATAGCTATCGCTAAAAATCGCTAGCACATTCTCAGGCGCAAGCAGAGGTATCGGAGCTGCGGTGGCCGGGCGAACAACCACAGGCTGATCAGGATCCGCAGGCAAAACTTGCCCCCCATAAGTCAAATCATCCCAGTAAAACCCCACCGACTGCGTGCCACCGCGCGTGCCCTCGTCATAGCGCACAACAAACTTACCGTAAGATGCCAGCGGATCGATAACACCCCCGGAGGGCTCGGAAAAATCAAAATAAAGCGTCTCCCATTCACCGATTTTTTGTGTTCGTTCAGTGGCTTCAACAAAAACCGTCCCATCATCAACAACTTCCAATGCCAACGTCACCCGTTTATTGGCGGCTGGGCTGGAAAACTTCATAGCCACAACCGAATCATCTGCGGTCAAACTGACGGTCAGATCTGGCAATACCTCAGTGCCTGCAATCACCCAACTGCCTGCACGAGGGTCAGCATCTGCTCCTTTCTCGGAATATAAAACCCGGTTATCCGGATCTTGCGGATCTACAACCAGTCCCGTTGCAACTGCAGCAGATGGGTATTCGCCAAACGTATAGGACGCCGTGACATCTTCGAAGTCTAATTTGAACTGAATCTGAGGCGCACAAGCATCGGCACCCAAACCGCCGTGGGTCACGTCATCCCAGTAAAAAGTTTGCACCGAACCCGTTCCCGCATTGTCTGCGTCATAAAACACAACAATCTTGGCATAACTCGCCGAAGCTGAAATCTCACCCGCTGACGGATTAGACATATCAAAAGCCAACGTTTCCCACTGTTGCGCCTTCGTGGCGACTGCCGTCGCCTCGACAAAATTGGTATCGTCGTCCAGATCTTCTAATTTCAGTTTGATCGTTTTGCCTGCCTGCGGACTCCAAAAGCGCAACGTAACCAACGCATCCGTCGCCGAAAGAGGCACGATTTTATTCGCCTGCGTCGGCGATCCTTCAATCACAAGCGAGCCTCCCCATGCCAGAGAGGCGGCATCTTTCTGGGAAACCACAACCGTGTTGCCACCCGATACTGGATCCACTGTCAGCATGGACGGTGCCGCAGTCCGACCTGCGCTAGAATCTGGTGCAAAGTCCACAAATGTAAACACGGATGCCGGATTTTCGAAATCGTAAATCGTTTGCAGCGGCGCCTCACAGGCCAACGAACAACCATTCTGGCAATAGCGCAAGTTTTTATCGTCCGTCAAAGCGCTCACAGAAGCACCTTCCTCGCCGCTCAAATCTGCAAAGGTGATGGAGAAAGTGACCGTGCCCTCATCATCATCCTCGGTCATCACTATACTGGCTTGCCAAGATCGTTCGCTGCCTTCAACCAATGCCGAACGTCCACCAATCGTCACCGTTGGCAGCGTTAGCCCTTCACTGGCCTCAAAAATCAGCAAAGCAGTCTCACCCAACGCCACCTCGTGGGAAGCGTCTTGAGCATTGGCAAGCGTTACAGAGGTCAAAAATGGCGCGGTGCCATCCGGTCCTGAAACGGGATCAGCGCCACTGTTGCCGTCATCGCTCGCCCGCCCGCATGCAACCAACAACGGCAGCAGTAGCCAGAGACTCCAACGAACGGCACAAATGCGCGGCAACATGCTTCCCAATATGTTGTCTATGCAAAGCGATCGAGAAAATTTCATGCGAATCCCTGACGGTTTTATCTGCGGTAGCGTCAGTATAAGGGGGTTTTAGGTTCGCGTAGCGCAATCACCTATCCTTCTCACGCAAAACAGGGAACTGTGTCCCAACTTTATCGATCACACTTGAACTTACCGCACACCTTTTTTGCCTTTGCCTTTTCGAATCCGCAAGTTGCCGGGAGACTCTTACCTTGATAAATCGATTATGGATAAACGATGCCTCGGATTACTCTCGCACTCGGCCTCCTTGCCTGCTCACTTACGGCATGGGCCGAACCTTATATCGCAATAGAACAGGGGCTGCAGTGCAGTGCTTGCCATACCAACCCCAGCGGCGGTGGCCAACGCACCGCGTATGGGAATATCTATGCACAAACACAAATGCCCGCAACCGGCAACGCCGCGGGCAGAAACGTTTGGAATGGCCGTTTAGGTGAATGGTTTTCAGTTGGGGCGAATGCCCGATATTCAGCGACCCAAACGGATATTGACGGCCTAGATACCAATCTAAACTTCGCCACCGAGCGCGCATCCCTCTACCTCGCCGCTGAGGTTAACGATCGATTGACCCTCTACATCGACCAACAGGTGGCGCCCAATGGCTCCTTAAACCGAGAAGCGTGGGCTAAATTTCAATTCGGCAGTTACTACCTCAAAGCGGGAAAAATGTGGATGCCTTTTGGATGGCGCTTGGAGGACGACGAAAGCTTCGTCAGGCAACTCAGCGGTATCAATATGACACAAGGTGATGACGGTGTGGAGCTTGGCTGGGAATCCTCTGGCTATACCGCACAAATCAGCGTAACCAATGGCAATGGGGGCCGAGCTGAGCGCGACGATGGCAAACAAATTTCGGTTCGCCTGAGCAAAACATTCAACGCCATGACGCTGGGCATTAGCGCGCTAACTAACAATACCGATAATGTTGACCGACAGGCCTTGGGATTGTTCGCAGGCCTGCGCACTGGCCCCGTGAGTTGGTTATTCGAATATGACATGCTAAACGACGATCTGCCATCCGGCATTGATGTAGACACTGATGCCTCGTTGTTCGAAGCCAATTGGCTGATCAGCAAAGGGCACAATTTGAAATTCACCGCAGAATATTTATTCAACATCGACATGGGTGATGAAACCGACGAGCGCTACAGTGTTGTTTATGAGACAACCCCCTGGCCCTTTACCCAGATCAGAGCCGGGTATCGCCAGCGTGACAGCGACAACCCAGACCCTCTGCGCAATTACGGCGAGGGTTTTGTCCAGATACACGGATTTTTCTAACCAATCCACTTGGCGCGGTCCAGTGTAATGTTGGGCGCGCCGCCAAGGCCACTTATTCGCTTTTTTAACCAGCAGGTGGCTATTATTACCTAATTGTTTAGTATGCTACTCGAACGGCAAAAGAGACCCAAAATCTACACTGAAATGCAGTGTACTTTCGACACGTTGCGCAAATCAATTTGAGTGATCTTCCCACTGACCAGCCCGACAAAACAAACTCGAAACAACTTCGAGCAACAACACCAAAACTGGCTACTGCTCAACAGCGCCTCAGGCCTGCTGGCCTTAACCGTTCTAGCTTTTGGTATCGACTATGCCAAGCCCGTTGTCCTGACTTGGCTTGTCGTAAGCTACGCGGCGCTCATTATCCTTTGCAAGCCCGAAAAGTCGCCAGCTGATCTGGCCACGATCAGCCGAGTGATTTTAAGCGCGTTAGCGTTTGCCTGGCCCGCAGGTGGCACAATTATCTTATATCTATTCGTTTTCGCGGCTATCACCGACGCCATCGACGGTTGGTTAGCGAGGCGCCACCATCCTACGGAATATGGCGCGGTTTTAGACATGGAAGCCGACCAGCTGTTGATTTTTTGCCTTGCTGCAGTCCTGAGTACAACCAGTGGACTTGGCATCACCTTACTTGTGCTGCCGGCTCTAAAATATGCCTTTACGCTCGCACAAGCTGGACTCAAGCTAAAATTCGCAGACCCAAAACCGATGGATGGCGATAATTCTCGAGCCAAGACAATCTATGTATTGGGCTTGCTCGGCTTGATCATCAATCTCATCCCAGGCCTTCCTGTGGCTTTCGGCGATATCATCCTAACCATGGTCACGCTGTTGATCTCAGCTTCGTTTTTCCTCGACTTCGTGTGGCTGGTCCGTCATCGAGAATCAGGTATCAAGCCGTGAACAACAGCGCGGCACAAGGACCGCTTGTAGCAACCCAGGAAATCTTCCATGCCCTTCCCTGGTTCGTTTGTATTCTCCTGACACTGACCGCACTCACCGGATACGCTAGTCTGGATGCGCTAATCTTACTCACGATAACCAGCCTGGTGCCTAATAGTTGGCGAGTTGCGCGGACAACGCTCAGTTTTTTCACCGGCGTTGTCTTCGCTATCGCCGTCTTACTCGCGTTTGCTGATTCTGCCCTAAACTACTTTTTCGCACGTCGCGTCGACATTCAGTACGACTTGCTATTGATACCCACAGTTTGGGATCTGGTAGCCCAATCATCCGGATTCTTTACCGCCTTTTTTGTATTCGCTGCTGGCTTTAGTCTGCTGGCCGCCCTCGGCTGGCTCGGTGCCCAAGTGATCAAAAACAGCTTGCCAATCACCTCACTGCGCAGCGTGCGAATACCACTGCTGATCGCAACAGGATTTTTTGTTTGGGCGGAAGTTCCCAGTAAGTCCCCAACCAGCAGAACAGTCAGCGGCATCCAAGGTGCGGTAAATATTCACAACCGTGAGGACCCTTTTGAACAGGTTCTATTAGCGGCGGAAAACAAAGTTCTTACGTTACCCTGGAACCTGAAACAGGTATCTGGTCAGGACGTCATGCTCTTATTTGTTGAATCATACGGGCGCGTTCTCTGGGACGATCCAGCCGCCCGCGCGGCGTTCGAACCCATTATCGAGCAGGGTCAGAAAGATCTGGAAGCCGCGGGGTATTATATCGCGAGCACATTTATGCACTCACCAACCTACAGTGGCCGCTCCTGGTTGGCACACATGAGCGTGCTGACGGGGGTGACAACCCGACATCAATCCGAATGGCAAAGAATGCTCACTAGCCGAGTGCTGCCTTTGGCCCATTATTTCAACCTTGCCGGATATGAAACCGTTACAGTCGCGCCAAATATCGATTTAACAGAATGGCCAGAGGGGGACTTCTTCCAATTCAAGAGGAATTTCTGGGCGCCACATATAAACTATAAGGGCCCACGTTACGGATGGTCGATGATGCCAGACCAATACCTGCTATTGCAGATCCATAAACAAATTATCGAACAAAGCACTGACCCCGTATTTGCCGAGGTCACATTAACCACAAGCCACGCCCCGTTCATTACCCCTCCATTTGTCGACGAAACACCCCTGAGCGAAGAGACGCTGATTGCAAAATACAACAGCCAGAAGCCGCCCAAAGGTGGCCTATTTTGGGATTTAACCCCTGAAAATTACATCAGCTCGGTTAATTATTCACTCAAAAGCCTCTGGCACTTTCTAGCTAAAGAATACCCAAGGCAAGGCACGTTCATCGTTTTAGGTGATCATCAGCCACCCAATCCTGTGCATCGGGTTAACGCTCGCTCTCTGGGTCACCATTGGGATGTGCCTTTTCACCTGATCACCAAAGATAAAACGATTTTCAATCGAGCGCTTGAATCTGGCTTTACCCCTGGCTTAATGCCTGACGAAAAAGCTGAGCCTGATCCAATGGAGGCTTCCTATTCGCTGCTCTTAACTCTATTTAGCGAACAACCGTAACGTGCCGATACAACACCATCAAATCGATACAGAAGCACTTTGGCCGGCCTTGTTAGAGCTGCGCGAGTCGATGCATGCCAATCCAAGTTATGCAGAAAAAATAAAAAGCTGGCACTTGCTCCGCGACTCTGGGAGCCGGTGGATACTGCGCGAGGGTGAGCAGAGCACCGCTTGGGTTTTAACCAACAAACTGATCAGTTTGAACTTACAGCAGGACCTGCCAGCCAATTTTTTCGATACTCTGGGGCTGGCGGCAAGGTATCTGGAATTACTGCACCAACAATACAACTATAAGCAGAGTAACGAATTTCAGATCACTGCCAGCTGCGCACAAAGTCTTGACGGTTTCATCGCCACAAACACCGGCGATTCACAGTGGATCGGCAATAAACAAAATCTTGTTCATGCTCATAAACTACGGGCCTTACATGACGGCATCCTCGTTGGATCCGGCACTCTCCACAACGACGCACCAAAACTCACCGTGCGCCACGTTGAGGGCAAAAACCCAAGCAGATTTATCGCCACCCGAAATCCAAACCAACATCAGGAAGCTTTGGGCAAATTAAATATGCAAGGAACCTACGTTCTTCACTCACAAAAGCTGGCGACACCGGATTTACCCGAAGCGATTTGCTTTCACCATATCAAGAAAACCGACGAAGACGGATTTCTAAAACCGCAAGATATTGTTAAGGTAATCAGAGACTTGGGACTTCACAGCCTTTTGATCGAAGGCGGCGGCAAGACCCTTGCACACTTTTTGAAAGCCAATCTTATACAGTCAGCCGACGTGCAGATCGCGCCTATGTTGTTAGGTGATGGCCTAAAACCATTTGCCACGCCGCCCGTCGCAAGGATAAGTCAAAGCAAAGTCTTCCCCGCAAGGACCTTCACGCTCAACGACCAGGTTCTTTTATCCATGAACTTTACTGGCGACAACTAAGCGCCCGATGCACTAAGGAAATTATAAAATGTCTTTTTCACTGTCTGTTAAAGAACACGTCATGATCGCTCACAGCTTTAAAGGCGAGCTGTTCGGGCCAGCCCAGCGCCTGCATGGCGCTACCTACGTGATTACCGCTACCTTTTTCACCGAGCAATTAGATGAACACAATCTAGTGATCGACATCGGTGAAGCTCACCGCGTGCTCAAGCTGGTTCTGGAGCCATTAGCGTATCAAAACCTCGATGATCTACCCGCCTTTAAGGACACCAATACCACCACGGAATATCTGTGCGCGTGGATTCATCAACAAATCAAAACGCATATCAGTGAACTTGCCATCGACCGAATGCGAATCGAGTTAAAAGAAAGCCACGTCGCTTGGGCCACCTACGAGGCGGCCCTTTAGTACTTAGCAACCCTTGGACACCCGCTCCGCCGTTAACTCTGACAAAAAATCGGTAATCAGCTGCGCGCTATCGTTCCAACGCGGAAAACCTTGAAAATCATTCAGGGCCTGCTGCCCAAATTGGGCAAGCAGTGCACGATCATCGACAAAACGCTGCAGGTATGACAGCAACTCAAGCGGATGCTCAGGCGCCACAATAAACCCAGAGCGACCATGATCAACCAATTCAGCACTCGCACCGGCTGAACTGGCGATCAGAGGGAGTCCCGCGCCCATCGCTTCGACATAGACTATGCCAAAAGGCTCATACAGCGAAGGCATCACAAATAGCTGGTGCGCACTAAATATCTTCGGCATCTCGGCGAAAGGAATCGCACCCATCACATTGATCTGCGCGCCTTCTGGCATCGCTTTGACTTCGGCGTTTATGCGCGCAACATAACGGGGCTCAAGATCTAGCCTACCAACCACCGTCAAACACCAACCTTGCGGCGGAATTCGAGACAAAGCATCCAGCAGGACGTGCAACCCTTTTCGCTCAATCACATTACCGACATAAAGGATTTTTAATCCGCCAGAGGCCTTGGCGCGCACTGCAATATCTGCAGGTCCAATTTCAGACAACCAATGATCCCTGCCTGGGTAGGCCACCACGGCGGGCAGCTCCTGCCGGATGAGCGCCAATACTTGCCTGGCCGTGTCTTGGCTGTTATGAACATGAGCGTCAACAGAGTTGAGAAAGTAGGCTTCCACAACGCGATACAGGTAGCCCAGAACTGGCAGTTTAGGTTCAGTGGAGCGCAGAAGATGATTCAGGGAGACAACGGGGATCTTTTTCTGCCGGCTCAACCCCCGGACCAATAAAACGACAGATGGATGGCACAACTCATCAACCACCAGAACATCCACAGGAGCTTCTCGCAAACGACGACGCCACGCCGGCAAAAAATTGTCAACCAAATGCCTGCCATAAGATCGCGCGGGCAACGCCAATACAATCACCTCATGATCCTGACGCCGCCAAAATTCGACCAACTTGCGGTCGTAGAGATAGCCACCGCTGATGACGTCTAAGTGGTCATAGATCACTAGGCCAATTTGCATCAACCGTTTGACCGTTTTGCAGAAAGAAACCGATAGCAGACCTTTCCTGATCTATAAAGATGCTCCAGCGCTAATCCTCCCAAAAAAATACGTCGCTTACTGACCCCATGACCCAAAACAACCGAAAGTGCGCGCAGCAGGCTGCCGGGCCAGCGTCTAGATTTCACCATCGGCGTGAAATTTTCGTGCCGCTCAAGCACTAAACCTGCACCTTGAATTGCCTGCTCAAACTCTTCGCGCGTATAAACATGCGTCAATGCCCAACCGGACGACCAGATCCCCGCTAAAGGATCATCGCTGATATCCGACTCGGCCATATCCTCAAGTAAAATAAGTCTACCTCCCGGATTGAGATGGCGGCTCAGATTCGCAATTGTCGCAGGCAAGTCGTGGCTGTGCAGCAAGGCCTCTATGGCAACAATTAGATCAAAACTTTCCTGCAAAGGCTGATCGTAACTTTGCGTCAAAAAACGTACCCGGCGCTCCAATCCAAGCTGAGAAGCTTGAGCTTCTGCCACCCGACGCTGCTCGTCACTCAGCGTAATACCGAGGCCTTGATGCATCTGTGCAATCAGCGCAAACAAAGTACCTCCAACACCGCAGCCGGCATCCAATATGTTCGACGGGTTATTCAGCGATGCCTGCTGAACAATCCAGTCGTTGGTGCAGGTCAGGCCCGCTTTGCGCCATTCGGCTGGAATTGTTAGATTTTTATGAATGGCAAAGTTACCCGCACTCACCTTTGCGTTTTCACCACGCAAAAGCGCATCGTATACATCAGCAACGGCTCGATAGCCTTTCATTTCTTACGCAAGACAAAGACAAATTCGTAGGCGCGTCGCAGAGGTCGAAAACCACGCCGCAGCTTGAGCGGGTCTGGTTTGTATAGACCCAATGTCGCGACCTGCCCAGCTCGCACAAACGGCCATTGATCCGGGTACACCGCCTGCAATTTAAATTGATTGGCTTCAAAGCGCGCTTGCCAAGCCTCAAGCGTATTGGCGCCCTGGTGACCCTCGGTATTTCGGAACCCCAGCTTTTCAGCAACCAAGGTCCACCATACCGTTTGACTGTTGCGTACCAGAAAACAAAACGTGGCATCGGGTTTGCCCACGCGATGAATTTCTTTCAGTACCGCATCTAAATCCAACATGCGCTCTAATGATCCAAGGCAAGTCACCGCGTCTGCCGAGTGATCAGCAAAAGGCAATGCCTCAGCGTTTCCCACCTGTGTTTCAGCTTCAGGAACATAGGATTGCGCCATTTCTATCGCCGCCTCAGAGATATCCACACCCATGGCATGCGCACCGTGGTCAAGTGCCTGTCGCAGCATTAAACCGGGGCCACAAGCGACATCTAACAATGTCTGCCCGCGACGCAGTTGCAGCAGCTTCGCATAGATACCATAAGCTTCCAAAGGTCGCAGATATTGAAAGCCCTTTTTTTTGTAATTTGCGTCAAACCAACGTTTAACCTGCTGTTGCTCGCTCATTGTGTATGTATCCACCTAGGCTCTATTTCTTGAATCACCCGAGCCACTATAAATAGCGGCGGGTCTGCAGCAGAAACTGCTCATAACTTGCGCCATATTCTTCCCTTAAAAATGACTCTTCCAACCGCACTCTGAAATGCATATTCGCTAGGAAAATCAAAAAACCCGCCGCCATTTCCCAGCTAGGAAACAGCAACCATAACCCAAAAAATGTCATGACCATGCCGATTAATACCGGATTGCGGGTCACGCCAAAAACTCCTGAGCTATGCAAAGCCTGAGCGCCGTCGATCGGCGCCTCGGTTTCCTGCAACCTGCGCGCGGCCAGTATCCCCGCCCAGCGTCCGACTACACAAAATAGGGTGCCAACGGCTAGCACGAGGCCATTTAACGGCAGCTGGAGGCGATGCAACTGTTCCCCAAACAGCGGCCATATCGCTTGCGCAAGAGGCAGCATATATACGACCACACTGATTGCCGTGGGCAGCAACAAAAGCAACAATTTAACCGGCAGAGGCCAGCCCCGCACGCGCGCCACCAGTGACGACGAAAACGGCCGCGGTGGGACGAAAAAAAGTTGCCAGGTTGATGCCACACTGGGCACACGGATCACAGCAATTTCGTAGAGCAAACTCAGATAAATGACCGCTGTAAAACACCTTAACAATAAATCCAAACCTGATGCCTACCTATGCTTTACCCCCCCACATGATATCCTGCCCCAGCCGAGCGCGCCAAGCATACCTCAGGGCTGGCCAACCGCTGGGAGAAAAAACCGGAAACATAATTTATGCAACCCAGGCTTTAGAACGGTTAAGCTTTGACTGCAATACTCGTACCCGATTGACGACATGCAGTTGAGCCAGCAAAACGCACTGCCTAATAAGACTATGAAACATTTAACCAACATCCTGCGGCATAAAGTCGGTCTAGTCATTTCGCTGGCCATGTATTACTGGCAACCAGGCAAACTGAAACAGCTGCGGCGATTTTTTAGAACCTATTTACCCCCGAATGCGCTCTGTTTTGACCTCGGGGCTCACCTGGGTAATCGCACCAAAGTCTGGCGGCAACTCGGTGCAACTGTCGTTGCCATTGAGCCGCAGGCCAGCTGTTTGAAATATCTCGAGCGCCGATTCGGCGATGACCCTGAGGTCACGATATGCCCAGTTGCAGTCTCCAGCCGGGCGGGCCACACAACCCTTTATGTAAGCGCGCTCACACCCACCGTCACCACCTTGGCGGGTGCCGAATGGCAGGAACAAATGCAAAAGCTCAGCTCATTTGAGTTAACTTGGGATTATGCCGTCGAAGTTGAAACCGTCACCTTAGAACACTTAATCGAAACCTACGGCATACCTGATTTTTGTAAAATTGATGTCGAGGATTTCGAATTAGAAGTACTCATGGGTCTGAAAACGCCGATACCTATGATGTCTTTCGAATATCTGAGCACCCGCATCGACAAGACCCTCAAATGTATTGCGCGAGTTGAGGCAGTGGGTAATTATGAATTCAACTGGTCATTGGGCGAAACCCATCAAATGATGTGTGAAGAATGGATTTCAGGCGAAGCACTGGGCAAGCATCTATCAGCGAGTGCCCAACTGGCCACCTCTGGTGGAGACATTTATGCACGAAGGTTGCCCCATGCCTGATACCGCCTTAGCGCTGTGGCATGAATCGAGCCAGGCAACAAATATTCGAATGGTGCAGAAGCCCCAGGGGCAATGGCTGGAAGTGCACGCTGTTCACTCGCTAATCAGTATGGGGACCGAGCGTCTTGTCTGCATGGGGCGCGTACCTGCCGCTCTGGAACATGCGATGGCGGTACCTTATCAAGAAGGCTCACTCAACTTACCGGTGAAATACGGCTATTCTCTCGTGGGCCGCCTGCACCAACCCGGCGACCCGAATCATCAGCGCCTGGTCCACCTCTTACACCCCCACCAAACAAAGGCTTGGGTTGACCCTGACGATATTTTTTTAATTCCCGACGGCGTCAGTGCCCGCCGCGCCACCTTGGCCAGCAATATGGAGACCGCTGTTAATGCTATTTGGGACGCAGGAGTCAGCGTCGGCGACACCATACTGGTGGTTGGTTATGGCTTGATTGGCGCATTGCTAGCTGAACTGATCAACAAAATCCCCGGCACCACAGTCTACGTTGCAGAAAAGCAGCCCACCCGATGCAAAAAAGCCATGGATATGGGCCTACAGTTGTGGGAAACCGATACCGACAGACAGGCACAAAACATCTGCGACATCGCCTTCCATACCAGCGCCCAACAAGAAGGCTTAGAAACGGCGATGAATTCAGTTGGCCAAGAGGGTATGGTGATCGAATTAAGCTGGTACGGGGACCGACCAATACAGGTGCGTCTGGGCGGTATGTTTCATGCCCAGCGCAAAGCGATCCGCGCCTCCCAAGTCTCATCAATCGCTCACCAAAAACAGCTACGCTGGGATTTTCAGCGCAGGAAAGCGTTAGTCTTCGAGCTTTTGAAAGACGAGAGATTTGACCAGCTACTGACCGACAGCATCAATTTTGACGCATTGCCGGAGTTTTTCTCTAAGCTGCGCACCGGCCCTCCACCCGGAATGGGCTGGACCATCACCTATCCCTCAGCGTAATCACAGGTGGTTCAGTGCGGGGACAATTTATGTTCCAATTAAGCTCTGCGTTTTTTAGATTAACCCTAGGGGAAAGGCCAGTGAACGAGCCAAACCAGACGTTTCGCTACACCGCCAAACGGGTGGAACATATTATCGTCCGGCCTTTCAACTTCAAGTTCCCCGAAAACATCAACCCAAGATGGATTCCCGGTCAGCAAGTGCGCTCGCATTTGTTTAATGGCATGTCTCTCACCATGCCGTACTTGGAACCCTTCCTAGTTCAAACTCTACGCGAGGCGGCCCTAGCCATCGACAACAAACCTTTGCAAGCGGACATCCGCCAATTTAACGGGCAAGAGGCCAGTCACTATAAATGTCATCGTCAACTGAACGACCTGTTAAAACATAACGGCTATCCTTCTTTGGAGATAGTGGAAGCCCTTTTAGCTCAGTCCTACCTATCGCTGAGCAAAAAGAGTTTGCGCACCAAGCTGGCTTATAGCGCGGGTTTTGAATGTATGACCAACGGATTCACCCACTGGATGATCAACCGACGCCGCTCCTTATTTCCGCGAGCTGACCGGCACATTACCTCGTTCTGGCTTATGCACATGGTCGAGGAGACAGAACATAAAACTGTGGCTTTCGATGCATATATGGCGTACTCCGGTGCGTTCTGGCCACGCGCCATAGGCGTACTACACGGCTCTGGTCACGTCGTAGGTTTTGGTCTGCGGGCGATGTGGACAGCCATTAAAGAAGACGGCAACCACCGAAAACTGCGAACCGCCTTTGAGATGATGCGCGAGGTAGGCACCATGTTTTGGAACGTTGCTCCATATCTGCTGAGGGCGCTTTCACCGAACCACAATCCAAGACGAGAAGGTGATCCGCAATGGATGAAAGACTGGGTAGCAGGCCATGCTATGTTACCCGAGGGTGCCCAGCTGCCGCTGATCGACACGAGCGCATTTGATATGCCGGTTCCGTTTAATCACACGAACGCAATGGCTAAAGCGCAGTAATTCACATCCGAGCCTTCACGCTCGCTCACAAGATCAAGGAACGCCCGATGGAACGTCTTCAACAAATCATGCTAATCAACGGCTTCATGGTGATCCTCTTTTCCATGCTGGCCGGGTTCATGCTGATGTTCTCGCTCCTGGGCGGCATGGAAGTTTGGCCGGGGCATATTCTTTCGATCCCTGTTTATGGCAGCAGTGAGGGGTGGATACGCGCGCATTCTGGTGGCGCCATGAACGGCTTACTGGTTGTTGCCGTTGGCCTCGCGCTGCCTAAAATTACCCTGAGCCTGCGCCTTTTGAAGCTGACCGGGTACGGCTTTATCTACGTCGCTTGGTCATTCACAATTTTTTACTGGTTCGGCAACGCCGCTGGCAATCGGGCTCTGACATACGGTGACAACCCACTCGGGCCAGCAGATATATTTGGCGTTATCGGCTTCTTACCCGCACTGCCTGCTGTTGTCGTTGTGGTGGTGATGCTGGGTCTCGCCATCAAAGGACTGTGGTCAACAAACCGATAACCCTACCCATTGGTGCTTGATTCACCCGCCATTGCTTTACGCCGCTCATCGCGCCTAGCAATATGGTCACGCATACGCTGCTGACGCGCTTTCGTGAGTGGATAATTCCATAACAACGGCAATGCCACACACGCTAAAATTGCCGGAACCACGCTATAAAATAGTGCCACCGCCAGCTTCGCTGTTTCTGTATTAGCGGCGCTCGTTGGGTCAAAGCCAAACCACACCACAGCATTTGTCGCCAGAAAAACACCAAAGGCAACCGCAGCTTTGTTCACCATACCCCACAAGGAAAAAAACAATCCCGTGCGCTGCTCACCCGTGCGCAACGTATCGATATCAACGACATCAGCCACCATCGAAGCTGGTAGAAATACCAGCGCGCCCACCGCAGAGCCTTTGAGCATCATCACCGCAAAAAAGATCCAATAATGCCCCGGGCCCAACAACGGGATAAAGAGGCTCCACAGCGACAACCAACCAATACCCAGCACAACAGTTTTGTGCTTACCCAACCGGCGCGATATTGCAAACCACAAGGGAATCGCCAAACTACTCGAAACATAATAAGCAAGAATAAAAATCGCATACCGGTCGAAGGTTTCCTGCATCACCGAGGCAACAAAGAAAAATGACAAGGAGGCAGTCATCGATACCGCAGCAACCAGAAACAACAGCGAAATCACGAGCCGGCGGTATGGACCGTTTGCCCATACAATTTTCAAGCCTCGCTTTAGTGGAATAGCCGCCACCGGAGCGGAGCGTGCCGGCAGTTCTTGCACCCAAATCAATGCCGGTAGACTCAGCAACGGCATCATGACAACAACAGCTGCCGCAACAGCCAATAGCGCGTTGCCCGCCCCTGGCCTACCAAACCCTATTGACATGACCAGAGGTATTATCAGCGCTAGCAACGTACCAACATAGCCAAAGGCCTCCCGCCAACCGGTTACCCGAGAACGTTCGTCGTAATCCAATGAAAGTTCCGCTCCCCAAGCGCGATAGGGCAGATCTACAAGCGTGAATCCCAGATACAAAGCACTGATCCAAACAAACAGATACAGGTTAGATACTGCCTCCCCACCCAAGGCCGCCCAGAGTCCAACAGAAAAGGAACTGTCTGGCACAAATAACATCCACAATGCCAATACCTTTAACGGCATCCCCAACACCATCCAAGGTTTACGTCGTCCAAATCGGGTGCGCCATCGGTCAGAGGCCATGCCAATCGCAGGATCGGTGACCACATCGGTCAATCGAGATAACGCGATCAACGTGCCGACCATTGCCAAAGACAAGCCTAGATTCTGCGAATAAAAAGCAGGTATATATAAGGCGATGGGTAAGCCGACAATGGACGTGGGCAGGTTCACTAACCCGTATAACGCCAAACGCAATCGTCCGGCATTCCCCGCAGATGCTTTTACTTGTGCGATCGTTTTATCTCCGGATTAATATCACTGTATTACCCTCACTGTAGAGAATGGCTAAACGCACGGCAAGCAATGACGCCCAACCATTATCCGTGGGTACCTAGCTCCCTTGCGGACAACAGCGGTTTAATCACAAAGCACCACGCTGTTTCAGTTATACTGCCCGCGGATCCTCCTACCGAGGAAATCAAAGGTTCCCTAGAACGGATAATTGCTATCTATGAAAGTACTGGTAGTCGGCGGCTGCGGATTTATTGGTTCGCATTTAATCGACGAGCTCATTGAACACGGTGCATCTGTGAGCGTTCTCGATCTCAAACCTGAGCGTTTTAGAACGCCTCTGGCTGGCGTTCAATACATTCAGGGCGCGATATCCAATATTTCACTACTGCGAAAAGCTTTGTCCGGAATAGACGCGGTCATCCATCTGGCCAGTTCCACAGTACCGGCCACCTCAAATCTTGATCCTGCGAGAGACCTAGATGACAACTTAATCGGCATGGTGCGCATGCTCGAATTGATGCGTGAGGTTGGCGTGGGTAAAATCATCTATCTATCCTCTGGGGGCACGGTATACGGACTCCCTGAGGCCGATTTTATTGAGGAAACTCATCCCAATAACCCGCTTTCAAGTTATGGCATCGTCAAGCTCGCCGCAGAGAAATATCTCCATATGTATCACAAGCTCTATGGGATCGAATACGTTGCACTTCGCGCGTCTAATCCCTATGGTCCTCGACAGGGCAATACAGGCATTCAGGGTATCATCGGCACATTTCTTTGGAAGACAGCGACAGGACAAGCGCTGGAGATTTGGGGAGACGGATCCGTCGTTCGTGACTATATACATATTAGAGATCTGGTCACTTTATGCCTGCAAAGTTTGAAATCGCATCATTGCGGTGTGTTCAACGCCGGGTCAGGCCAAGGAACATCCGTAAACGAAATTGTTCAGCTGATTTCGCAAGTGACCGGTAAAAACCTGACCCCAAATTACCAACCGTCCCGTTCTTACGACGTCCCCTATTCAGTGCTCAGCATAAAACGCGCCGCTCAACTCCTGCATTGGCAACCCAAAATTTCGTTGGTCGCGGGCATTGAGGAAACTTGGGACTGGATCAACAAACAACAGCTATGAGCAACACTCAGGAAACGACTAATTGACTAAAAATAGTGCCCATATCTCAATCAAAGAATTCTTTGACGACGATTATTATTCGACCCACTATCCGGATGTGAGCGAGACCGGTTTGTCTGGATTAGATCACTATTTAACCACCGGATGGCAAGAAGGCAGGAACCCATCAGCGAACTTCAATACCGCTTTTTATAGAAAATATTTTCAAGAGCAAAGCCAGAACGACCTCTGCCCATTGCTACATTGGACCTTATATGGGCGTCATGCGAGCCTGCCAACAAGTCATCCAGAATTGGTGGCGCGGCGGTCTGATATTTCAAACAATCCACAGAGTTCAGCAGATCTCGCCCGCCCGGGGAACTTAGATAAAGCGGTCGCTCGGATTCTCATGCAACCTTATTTCGATACCGCATTTTACTTAACAGAGCACCCGGACGTGGCCAGCGATGGCATGGATGCGTGGGTGCATTTTCAAGATTATGGGTACAAAGAGCGCCGCAAACCGAACCCCACATTTGACTGCGCATATTACGAAGCCCAAATCAACGCAGACATAGATACTGCCTCCCTAAACCTGCTCCTGCACTACGCCACCATCGGCCGATTGCTACAAACGCCAACTTCTGCTGAAAGTGAGCTTGCTCACAAGCAGTCCAGCGCAGACTTAGCTTTATCGAGCACGCTCACCGAGATTTTGTCTCGATTAGGCTACCAGCTAGACGGTAATTTCCTCAACAATGGAAAACTCAAACGAAAAATTCTGCCCATTTTTTCGGCACAAGCCTACCGAAAAAACCACAATCTGAAGCCTGAGGATGTCTCCGACGCCGATGCCTTATTTCGATATTTAGCGCTTGATTTACCCGCAGGCAAATCACCCAGTGCCTTATTCTCCGAGCAATTTTATACGGCGAGTATCAACAGCCAAGGCCACCGCCCAAACTTTGAAGAAACACCCGCCCTTCACCATTGGCTATCACAACCTGGGCACCAGAACGTCTCTCCCATAGCCGGTTTTGACCCTGAGGACTACCTAGAGCTGAACCCGGACCTTCAAAACGTTACGGCCGACGCTCTTGACCACTTCCTCAACCACGGGCAGTTCGAAGGTCGCAGATTTTCCAAAATTGCGACGATCGAGAGCTCACGAGCACCCACGCCCGCTGACGAATCATTTTCTGCGCCGCTGAGATTTCTCGAAAGAGTGAACTCAAACCCCGACGCAGTAAAAGAACTTTACCAAATGCGAGGATTCTTAGCATCGCCAGAACTGACAGACTTGGTTGCACAAGCCAATAACATCGACCCTAACATTGGCATGCTAGACAACACCCTAAGCTCTTTTTTACCACCATGGCACGACTCAAGTTGGTCTCATTTCGAAAATATCCTCCATTCAACGCCCTCTGATACATTCGATAGTGTGGTACTCATGCCTTTTTGCAAGCTAGGAGGCTCTGACTTTGTAGCAGGCATACTCACGACAAGCTTGGCCAAGCAAGAGAATGTTTTGGTAATACGCACCGAGACAAGTGATTGGGAGCGACCGGATTGGTTTCCCACGAACATCACTACGCTCGATTTATCCAAACAATTCCAAGCTATGGAAAAACATGAACGCGAGCGCGCGTTGTACACCCTGTTGATGTGGATCCGGCCAGCCCAAATATTTAATGTGAACAGCCGATTGGGCTTTGATGTTTTGGTTCGATTTGGCGAACGTTTGGCAGTTTATATTCGACTATTTGCATACTATTTTTGCGCCGATCGAACAAAAGAAGGGCGCGAAGTGGGCTACCCCGTATGGTACTTTGCGAATATTCTGCCCCATCTAAGTGCTGCACTATGCGACAACCAAGCGCTGGTGGACCAACTGGCTCAACGCTATTGCCTGTCAGGGCGTCATTTGACCAAAGTTAAGTGCATCTACACGCCAGCCACTGCCCTACCCGACGGCGAATTGATCAATTCTCGGCCCCGGCAGCCTAATTCGAGGACGCGCAAACGGATTTATTGGGCCGGCCGGTTGGATGCCCAAAAACGCTTCGATCTTGTGATTGAAATCGCCCAATTACTCCCCGAGCTAGACTTTGAATGTTGGGGCAAAGCCGTACTGGACGCACCACCAGATCTCTCAAGGCTCCCCGCAAACATACACGTGCATTCTCCCTTTCATGCCTACCAAGACTTGGATCTAGAAGCTGCAGACGGCTGGCTCTACACCTCCGCATGGGACGGCATTCCTACATTGCTCATAGAACTGGGCAGCAGAGCAATGCCAATTGTCGCTAGTGCTGTGGGCGGTGTGGGAGAGTTAATCAATGCAGACACTGGGTGGCCAATTGCCGAATCAGGCCTCGCAGCAGATTATGCGGCGGCAATAAGCCAAATGATTGCCCAGCCTGAGGAAGCATTTACCAGAGGCAAAGCACTGCAGGCGTTAACTCAAAAACAGCATAACCATGAAAACTACGAACACCAGTTAAACCTAATTTGTGGTACCACCGACGCGGAGCGCAAATAATATGCAACGTCCCGATCTTTCTATCATCATTACCGCTCATAGAGAAGGGATCATATCTGGCGCAACCGCAAACAGTGCTCTCTCCGCCATCTCACACGCTTCGAAGGATTCTAATCTGACCTGCGAAGTTATACTTGTCTTGGACAATGCAAATCTGGCCACCAGTGAAACGCTCAGGCATGCATTTAAGAACTGTCATCTAAAAATAATAGAAACTCAAACTGCAGACCCCGGCCAAAGCAGAAATGCGGGAATTAGCAGGGCACAGGGGTACGCTTCAGCGTTCCTAGATGGAGACGATCTTTGGAGCAGCAATTGGCTATCAGAAGGCTGGAAAATGCTTCAATCGCGACCAGACTGCATCGGACACTCCCATTGCAATATGGTTTTTGGCGATCAAAAAAATTTATGGTGGCATGTGGATTCAGAGGGTGAATTGTTTGATCCCGACTACCTGCTGTGGGCCAACTATTGGGATGCCCTGAGCATCGCCCTCACCGAAACTTATCGAAATTATCCATTTAAAGCGAACGACCTAGCGCTGGGCTTTGGACATGAAGATTGGCATTGGAACGCGCATACTATCGCGCAAGGGGTTGCGCACAAACCGGTGCTCAATACCGTTCACTTTAAACGCCGCAGGCCAAACTCAGTCATGGCGAGCGTCAGCAAGGCTGATGGGACCGTCTGGCCTATTTCAAAATAGTTTTTTCGAAACACACACTGCCGACATTGGCTTACGACACTATTTGAGTTCAGTGAGCCCGCCTTGTGCTAACGCTTGCTATCGATCTGCAAATTATCGCCGCAGGCGACGCGAAAAAGTGCTGCCGATACCAGTGGTGCAGAGCCTCCATCGTCGGTTCATAGCAACGGGCATACAACCCAAGCAACCGGTTCAACACAACACATCTAATGATATGTCGTTTGTGTTACTTTGATTAACCCATGAATGATAACCTAGCGCTCTTGCGGAGAAAAATTTCGGGATGAAGTACACCTTCCATATCGGCACGGAGAAGACGGGCACAACCTCCATCCAAAAAGCGCTATGGCTTGACCGACCCAACCTGGCGAAACGGAAAATTCTGGTGCCAACTCTTTTCGGAAGCCCTAACCATATGGAGTTGGCCGCGGCCATTTGTCCGTTTTCAAAAACCAACGAATTGCAAATCATCGAAATGACCCGGCAAGCCTGCAGTCATGAGGAGTACAAAAAAAGGCTTCGCGATCAAATATTTCAAGAAATTCAGGCCGATGATTTCGAGCGCGTTGTCATCTCGAACGAACACTGTCATTCACGCGTGGTCTCGTCCATAGATGTTGCACGACTGCTTGACCTCTTTGACGCGGACCCCAAAAACTGTGAGATTATCGTTTATTTACGCCGTCAAGACCGCCTTGCGGTTAGTCTCTACTCTACTGTCCTCAAGCTTGGCGGCAAAATCGATCTCTTCCCACAACCAGAACATGGCGTCCTGCCATGGTACTTTGATTATGAACGACTCCTAGATTTATACGCTAGGCAGATACCCAAGAAAAACATTCATGTCCGGATTTATGAAACAGGCGGCTTCCATCAGGGAAACGTCGTGAATGACTTCTACAACCTGGCCCGCCTGGGCATCACACCAACCATCACCCCAGAGGAGAATAAATCGTTATCTCTGGCGCAGGGGTTATTTCTGGAATTATTCAACAAACCGTTTCCGATCCTGTCAGGCGACAAAATGAATCCTGAACGCGGTAATATCGAAATGGTTATTAACGAGGTTCTACCGGAAAAAAAATGGTTGCCAAAACGCAATTCAGCAACAGAATTCTATGCACTTTTCAAAGAGAGCAACCAGCGAGTAGTTGAAAAATACCTGCCGTTACACGATCGGCCAACGCTGTTCGAAGAGGATTTCACTGAATATCCGTTGAAGCCCGTTAAAAGCACGCTTTCCCAAGAAGAATTAATGCAATTTGTTGAGGCAATCTGGCGGTTTCGCAACTGAACACATGACGGCCCTGGCCGCGCCAAAGCCCGCTTGCGTCAATCGCACCACCGTATCGACTTGACCTAGTCTCCCTTGAATACCCGAAATGCCTCACGCCCCAGCTCCGCATATGCTAGCTGCGCAGATCAACCATCGAACTTGAGCAAATGAGACGGGAAAACCACTGGTATATTTGGGTCTTGTCTGTGCTGGGGCAACTGCACATCGCCACGCCACGCCACGCCAATGATTTGTTGCGTGTGGATTAGCCTAATCGAAAAATCAGCCTCTTGCATCACGGCTAGACCGTCAGCCACATGGGGCGAAACCAAATCATGAAAAATCACCACGGCATCGTCAGCCAAAAAAGGGATTACCGCCGCCGCATCAATTGCTGGCGCCTCGCCATCATGATCCCCATCAATAAACGCCAAACTCCAAGGTGCGGACCCTGCGGAGAACGCCTGCTCTACTAGGCTCGGAGAGCCACCTGCCCACAACGTATAATCTTTTGCATCGGTGATCGCATCGAGCACCTGCGCAACATCAGTCAAACGCTGAGCATCTATAAAAGCCGGATCTATGCAATCTAATTGCAGTCCTGCACTCAACAAATGTGCTGCGGTCCAGCCAAAATGAGTGCCTATCTCCAACCCCCTCTTGCCTTTGAACTGCATTGCAATGGTATACAAATAGGCTGCTTCCTCGACCGAGGCGTTGCCCGTGACCGCGCCGCTACCTCGCGTATCACTGCGCCAAATATGAGGAATCGATTTACGTAAATAAGGCCAAGCAACAGGCCACGGAGACTGGGCCTGCGCATACGGGAAAAGTGACAATAGGTTCGGTGAAACAAGCCCTTCAGGTAAATAATCGTAGCGTTCAATCTCAACCTTACCCAAAGGCTCAGTTTTTACAGCCCCTATGCCCGTGTAGTCTATGGGCCAGAACATGGGCCGCTGATAGCCGGCCTCATTACTATCAAAATAGGCATCGACAGCCTCTTGTGCACCCAACCAGTGACCATAGTCATCAATGATTAACATACCCCCAGTACGCAGACGCGGGTACAACTGTGTGAGTTCATGATAAGTGCTGTCGTAAAAATCAGTGTCTAGACGCAGCAACGCTATTTGCAAGGTTTGCGTTTTAGGCAGCGTATCGCAAACATCCCCAGCTACGAAACGGACCAACCGCATGTCGTAACCAGTCGACGTCATATTTTCCAGCACTTCAGCTTTGGCTGCCGACGCTTTGAACTGCTGAGCTTCTGCAGAACCGGACGCTCCCTGCAAAAAATAGGACGCATGTTTTCCATCTCTCGTACGATCGCGAGGGCCCGGCTGAGTCATTCCACAAAACGTGTCAAACAGATAAATTGGGCGATTCTTGACACCCCGCTGCATCAACGTTAACGCAATGAGCATGGCACTTCCGCCACGCCAGACGCCACATTCCACCATCGCACCATCGATGTCACGGTCAACTACCGCATTGACCGCCAACCAAAGAGCATAACCCCTCTCTGGACCTGTCATGGTGTACGCCTGAACAATCTCCCAGAGCGCTAAAAAGCGCTCCTCTTGTTCATATGCTGGCCGATTTTGTGTCAAGTAGGTCGCTCCTTAAATCAACGGCGGGCCTTTGCAAGCAACGTCTTGAGTCGCGGCGTGATAGCTAGATTCGCGCGGCCTAAGAATTGAAGATAATCTGCAAACAGTTCTTCCCTGCGCTCCAAATAAGTATTGAGCGCATCTCTGGACAAGCTCTCTTCTAACCATTCTTCTAAATTCAAAGGAAGAACATCAATACGCACCGAGGGCAAACACATCGCCTCACAAAGCTCATCCGTTCGAGCATCATGCACACAAAACAAGGTTGGCCTCCCGGCTTGCAACGCAATCATATTTCCATGCATTCGAGTGCCCAGCGCCAAATCATAAGCCTTGGCTTTCTCCAACCACGCGCGCGCATCAAAGTACGCAGTGACCGACTGCAAAAGAGAGTCCAAACTTCTTTCGGGATTAACCAAAGGCGCCAAGAATTTATGCAGGCGCTCACGATCCAAACCCGCATCCACATCAGCATCGTTACGCGCCAATTTCAGCAATTCCAGCGGCGCCTGCACAACATTCTCAACATGCGCGTTCGGAAAACTGCTATTTATGGCCTGATTCAAGGCATTGGATACGTTCGAGTAATCATTGCTCAACAAAATTTTGTTGACAGCATGGCCTTTCCAGGGCGTTAACCTATGACCCAAATCCGAGGTCATGAAATTAGAAACACAACCTAATACCGCGGTGTTGTCTATGCCAATATCATGCAGCGCTTTTGCCGTTTGCGCACCGCGTACGCCAATAGTTTCAGTCTTGCTCGCGAGCAGCTTTAGGTATTCAACGGAGCCCTCGGGCAGACTCCCTACCGAGCTGTCCAGCTTGGCCTGAAGTCCCAAACCAAGCGCAATCACCGGCACTCTAACCGCATCTAAACGATCCAGAAGCGGACCAAGATCAAAATTTGAATTCACATGATTGGCGTAGAGAATCACCACCGCATCACATTTGTTGACCTCCACCGGATTAAAGTGAAAAGGAAAATATTTTTTTTCATGCGCCACGACATGCGATTGAAACGCATACCAGAACACTAAATTACCCGTATTGTTACCACATCTGCCAAACAGCGTTTCCGTTCGTGTTTGATAGGATCGGTCAATAAAACCCGGGGTACCCACAACAGCAAGTTTCATTTATCCGGCAACTCCAACCATGGAAACGTTTTGTTAAATTGCTTAATCAACTTATATTGCCCTTCGTCGGTATTTGTATTCGTGCGTAACATTGAAGCGCCGTGAACTCGGTAACGGCCCAAAATTTCAGGGATGTGGATGCCGAAATGTCCGGCCTCTTCCAGTCTAAGCCAAAGATCATAGTCTTCCCAACCCTCCCGGATAACTTTATACCCTCCCATCAACTTGAGGTGCTCTCGTTTAATCAGGGCCATCGCATCAATATAATTGCCTTTTTTAAAACGATTCCGACTGAAAGTTGCGGCGCCCATGATGCCGCGTTCATTTTCAAACATCTCCAGAATCGAGTAAGCAAAAGCTGCCTGACTCTGCGCGAGCGCCTCAACATGTGTTGCAACACACCTGGGATAAATCAAATTGTCAGCATCAACAAAGAAGATCAAATCGCTAGCCGCCAGAACTGCGCCCGTGTTTCTAGCGCAGGACAAACCCGCGTTGGGTTGATGACGAATCAAACGACTGTTTATAAAGCGCCCCTCGTGGGCACTTAACCAAGACAAAGCAACCGCTTCAGATGAATCTGTGCTTGCGTCATTAACAATTAGCAGCTCGATCGACTCCAAATTCTGGCGATGTATTGAATCCAGGGTGGCATTGATATGCTTTTCGTAATTGAACAGTGGCACAACCACTGAAACAACAGGTGATTGCGCATCCCCATGTTCACAAAAAACTACCTCATGGGGCGAAGCCGTTATAGCCACGCGTAATCCTTAGAAGCAATCTCCTGGCGCAACAGCTGCGTATGCGTATGTACTTGCATGAGTTGCGCTTGTCCTTCGCGTGTCGTCAGTAAATGCTTCAACAAATCCGGCAATTCACTCGCCGGCGCCTCCAGATAGTGCTCCCCCGCTTTTAAATAAGGACTGTTATAACAAGCTTCTGTGACCACAACACAGCCGTTCATCATTCCGTACAGGAACAGACGGTGCCATTCGAAGTATGGCATCTCATCGCGATGGATATTCAGCAAGATTTTACTATTTTTAGCCAACTGCGTTAGATCACTTGAGCAAATCGCATCAGGATCACCCATTGCTATTGGTCCGTCGAACCCAGGACAGTGGATGAACGTATTGAACTGACTAAGCGTCGGCGCCAGTTCCGCTAGCATGTACTCCCGCCGGGGATTAGAAACAGCAACCAGCATGACATCGTAGCCTCTCTGATTGAAAAGCGGGGGATAAGTTAATTCGCGAATAAATCGGCGGGCTGACAAACTTTCCGACAGCGGTTGTCTGACCTGATCAAAACATGAACCGGGAAGCGACAACATAGGTAAAAAAGCACAGCGCAGGCCCAGCTGCGTCAATCCAACGGCCGACATTGGATTAATGTCTAAGCAGCCGATCTTCGATTTTTGCATGAACGTCAAAGCTAACGTAAACCAACTGGTTTGCCATTGTTCCGTATTCAAGCAAATCGTATTTTCAATTCGTTCAGCACTCCATTGCCGTCCGGGGCCATGGACCATAAATTCATGAGGCGCAACAACAAGGTCTAACGATGCTGACGCATCATCGTCAATTTTGTATCCAAGATGAACCAAATAGTCACCGACGTAACCGGCAATGTCGCTAAAGAAAAAATTCCCTCTATCGTAGCAGTGCAATCTCACGCTTTGACCGCAAGGAATCAGCGCCGACAACGCCAACGGTAAAGCCTCTAGTCCCTTTAAAAAAGTATTAATGCGATGGGGCGCCAGCGCAGCACGGCCTTCGTTTTGGCCATTGAGCAAAAAGTGCACAAATGGATGAACGCCCGCGCGCAGGACATCAGGATGCAACGTCTGATAATGCCGGGCACTAAACAGCGCGCCGGGATCTCGCACTTCAGCGGGGAAGCTGCAAATATAGTCCGAGACTAAATCCTCAGGCGTTTTTATGACATCTGAATATTTTTCGCCGTAATAGGCGCTATCAAAGAAAACCGAGTCTTCAAATCGATTGCGCAAATCGTCCGAGACGTCCGCTTGAACCTTCGCCGCACGCAATTTGCGCAAGCGACGAATTGGACGCGTCACCCGCGCTAGGCAGCGCCATAACCAGCGCAATACCGGCGACTTCGCATAGTAAGCCTGCGCCCACACTGCCAGAATATACGCATTACTTAATTTGATCTGAGCCAGTTCTTTTTTCAGCAAAGCTAATTCACGAGCTTGGGATTCTTTTTCTTGGGCTGACATTTTGTTCAAACCTCTGGCACCGGATAGCGACTACGCACACTCAGTCGGGGATGATAATAAGGGTCACCCTCATCAAACTGGATACGCTCCACCAACGCCTTTTTCTCTGTTTCGCTAAGATTGTCCGCCCCCCTAGTGAGCGATTCATGGTGTGTAAATCTGATCGATGGGTCATATACGGTCCGAAAACCTGCGCCACGTGCCCTTACACAAAACTCCACATCGCCAGAATACCTAAGCGCTTCATCAAAGCCACCCAGACGTTCAAAAAGATCCCGTCTGACCGCCATAAAAGCGCCCGTTATGGCACTCACCGTACGTCTCACGCCTGGGGCCACAAAGGGCGCGCTGTCGCACTGCCCCAACGTGCAGTCTCGATAAATGTGGTCCGCAAAACCACCCATCCCAATCACAACTCCAGCATGCTGTATTTGCCCAGACGGAAACGTCAGCAGACCACCGACAATACCCACTTCAGGGTCATTAAAATTGGCATCTAGCTGGTCTAATACATCGCGTTTAAGTAAGGTCATATCGTCGTTTAGAAACACCAATATTTCCCCGCTACACGCTCGCGCGCCCTGATTGTTCACTTGCGACCAGTTGAACACGCGAAACACATCTTGCACCGCTATCTGCGGGTTCGAACGTTTTAGTTCATCAAGCAAATCATGAGTTTTTGACGCTTCATCGGCATTGTTCAATACAACAAGATCAATGCGACCCAGACATTCAAGCGCAAAAATTTGTTCGATTAAATTTTTCAGCAAAGCGGGCTGGGATTTGGTGGGGATGACAAACGAAAAATGACGCCGGTTATTCGAAGTCGGGCGCACATCGTTGGATAACAATTGTTGCCGGTCGTATCGACTGACGCCCACAAACGCAACATGTGCGACACTCAAACTGGCGTTCATGCGCAGCGCGGATTTGTTATCCAGCAGATCCGGGTGAATTCTCAGCAGCCTCGAACGCAGCAAAAAATTAGGCCCTATATAATCATAGGCATCCAGCAGAATTGGATCAAAACATGGCTTGAACTGCGGCAAGCATCTTGCGCCATCTCGCAATAGATCATCATCTCCATACACCAGATCCGCGTGCGCCCGTTCAGCACCTCGCATTAATTGCGCCAAAAAACCCGCGTGCGTCAACGCATCATCTCGGGTCACATAAACATAATCAGGCGTATCGTCATTAAGTTCCAAAGACAGGAATGCGCTGAAGGGGCGAACGTTAGGACAACCGCTGAAGGCTGCAATTATGCTGTCTTCAGATTCCGCTCGCACCCAAATAGTTTGCGTATCACTGATCTGGGGTGAAAGCTGCGCAATCACTCGACGAGTCTGCGCAATCTGGGTTGATAACAAGATGACCCCAACGCCGACAGGATCGGCAGGCATATTCGGGCCAGCGGCCAACCAACGCCGGTAAAAGAAACTGGTCTGCCTCATCGTGAAATGAAGCCTATCCCGTGCCCTGAGAACACAACTGCGCCGCGTCCCAAAATCCGCTGCGGGCCGCAGCGCGACTTTCACCAAGCCCCAGAAATAACCATCGAATAAGCAGCGCGAAAGACCAATGACGTAATATAAACAGCGTATCGTTGAGATCCTGCTACGGCTAACTGGCGGCGTACGCTTCGAGAATATCAGCGGTATCTCCCTCCATGTGCGTGGCGCCTTCCGATATCCAGACCACTCGATTTGCAGTCTCTCGCAAGGTGGCGACATTATGTGACACTAAAACCACCGTCCGGTTCGTAGTAATCATTTCTTTAATCGCTGCGGTCGACTTAATGCGAAAATCTCGATCACCCACGCCGAGCACTTCATCAATAAGAACAACCTCGTTTGATGCGAAATAAGCGACCGAGAATCCCAAACGTGCCTTCATGCCGGAGGAATAGGTGCCGAAGGGTTCGTCTATAAACGCCTGCAACTCAGAAAATTCCTCAATCAAGGCTAAGTTTTTCTTCGCCTGCTCTTTGCTTAAACCCAGCAGCAGTCCGCCTAATATTGCGTTTTCACGGCCCGTCAAATGGGGCAGGAACCCGACCTGCAAAGACAGCATCGAAATCCGCACGTCTGCTCGGGTAATGGTACCCAAAGCGGGTTTAAGCACACCGGCGATCAACTTCAACAGCGTCGTTTTTCCTGCTCCGTTTCCACCGATGATTCCTACCGTTTCACCGGGATAGACATCAAAAGAAATATCTCGAATAGCGCTATGCTCCGCCCGCCGCCCCCAAAAACTGGCCCCGGGCTTACCATAGCTAAAACCCACATGCCTCAAAGAGATCAGCGGTTTGGGCGAATTCGCGCCTACCATGGCGCTTTGGCATACTGATGGTCAAACAACTTAAGCAACGTCGCGCCCAAAATTAAAAGTACCAAGCCTACGGCACTGACGTACGCCAAGTCATAGAAATAGGGGCCCTCATTACGCAAAAGTATCAATCTGGCTTGTTCGACGATCACCGCGACGGGGTTAAGCCTCAAAAGATCCTGCCACTGCTGGCCAAGGTTTGCGATGTCAAAAAATATACCCGACATAAACATCATTGCTCTAAGGCCATTATCCAACAGTATTTTCAGATCCGGGACCAATGGAATCACTGCGCTCACCAAAAAAGATGACCCCAGGACAAATAACGACGCGGCACCAAGCACGGGAACCAAACCAAACCAGCGTTCGGTGGGCACAAAGCCATAGAACACTAAAAAAAACAGCAACAAGCCGACGATGACTAGGAATTTCAAGGAATTGTTAATAAAAGCCACTGTCGGGAAAACGTACTTTGGAACAACTACCTGAGAAATAATTGGACGGTTTTGACTAATCGCGCTTGCACTGTGGCTTATGCTCGACTGTATCCAGTGCCAAATAGTGACACCAACCAGCAGAAACGGCACAAAATCTTCCGTATTGCGTCCAAAAAGCACACCAAAGACAAAGTAATATACGGCCATAAACAGCAGCGGTTCAAAGACCCACCAGAGGTAGCCGGCGTAGGTCCTATTTGATTCTGCTTTTAACTCCGCGTAGACCTTAAACGTAATAAGGCCCCAAATGCGTTGGCTTGTCATAGGTTTGTAGCGTTCTGGCCCTGCATGCTGAAGTTGGTTTCTACCTTATCCGCAAGAATACCAAACGCGCTATCAGCAGCTCGATGTTCACCGGCACCCCCTCAGCAACGTTCGCCTCTGTATTGGTATGGCAGACTCATTAGTCTAGCGATAAATATATAAGAGCAACAGGGATATGATTGTTTGAGTGAACTTCAAGGTAAATCCTCCAAGCGATATACTCCGCCCCTTTGGCCGGTCAGACTAAAGGCTAGGCGTAACAGGATAAAGGGACGGCGCGTCGGAACCCTATGCACGAGCTCAAACACGGCTATTTCGAACACAACGGGATTAACCTGCACTACGTAGAGGCGGGCTCAGGACCACTGATCATTTTCTATCATGGTTTTCCGCTGTTTTGGTTTTCCTTTCACCACCAGATGAACGCCTTGAAAACTGACTACCGAGTTGTTGCGGTAGATGGACCGGGCGTCAATCTTTCATCTAAACCCGGTGATTTAGCTCACTATCGACTGCCCCAGCTCGCTGAACAATTGGATCACCTCGCCCGCCATCTCGCAGGCGATGATCGATTTTATTTGGTCGGCCATGACTGGGGCGGTGCTTTGGCTTGGTCTTACGCACAACACTACGAACAAAGGCTGCACAAAGTAGTGGCGATCAACGCTCCGCCCACCAACCAATTGCTGCAGCTGCTTGAAACCAACCCCGAACAACAAAAGCGCTCCCAATACATGTACAGCATGCGCAGCGGCAAAACACACAGGCTGATCACTGAAAACAACGCCCAGCGCCTATGGCACAATGCCTACGCGAAATTTCGCAAGCTGTCTCACTATACCCAACAACACGACGACACGTTCAGGCAAGGGCTTGCTCAACCCGGAGCTATTGATGGCGGCATCAATTGGTACAGGGCAAATATCCCCGAGCTGGGCAACATAGGCCAAGCACACTATTGGCCTTCACGAAACGCAAAAACCCAAACACCAGCACTACTGATCTGGGGGGAAGAAGATGACACTTTTGTCGACAGCTTTATAGACGACCTTCCCCACTTTGCAACACATCTCGAAGTGTGTCGCCTACCCAATATCGGTCACACACCCATGCTAGAGTCACCCGACCAAGTCACCCACGTGCTGCGTGATTTTTTCAGTCGTTGAGCGCATTTCATCTCGGACTGTCTCATAGGCAACACCATAACGACCTTTTTCAGCCGCTATAACAGACCTGCCCTAAGCCCAGCTCTGGCAAGCCAAAAGCACCAGGATCACGTTATACTGAGGAACCTTCAACTGCTGCGCGAACCTGATACTCCGTTATGCTGACGCTCTATACCGCCCGTTCGATCATCACCATGAACGACTCCCTACCCCGCGCAACGGCGATCTTGGTCCGCGACGGCCTGATCATTGAGGTAGGTGAAGCCAAAAACATGCAACCGTGGTTTGAGCATGATGAGGTTCTCCTCGACACTCAGTTTGCAGATAAGATCATTTGCCCAGGCTTTATCGACCCACACCTTCACCCGAGCATGGCAGCGGTGCTCTTGCCCATGGAGTTCATTACTGCCATGCGGTGGAAACTCCCTTGGGGGGACATCGAGCCCATCACCACATCGCTGGGCTTTGACACACGCATGCAGGCTTTGGATTCAGAAAAACCGGCCGACGAACCCCTATTCATCTGGGGGTTTCATGCGCTGTGGCACGGCAACATGAGCAAAAGGCGCATCAACGCCGCCAGCGCCACAAGACCCATCGTGGTCTGGCATCGATCTTTCCATGAGCTTTACATGAACGATGCAGCCATGGCCATGGCCGGCATCAATCCCGAGGATATTCAGCCAGGCATGCAAATTGATATCGACAACGGTCACTTCTTTGAAGCCGGATTGGGTTATGCCATTAGTCGTTTAAATCCCTGGATTTTAGCACCAGAAAAATACGCAGCAGGATTAAAACGGCTCAAACAAGTTGTTCATCACGGTGGCCACACCACCATTGCTGATCTGGCGACGGGGCTATTTAATTTCAGCGCAGAAGCCGCCGCTCTAGCAGAACATTTGGAGGGCGAAAATGTGCCTTTTCGAACTCGTTTGGTCGCGCACGGCACAGTGCTCACCAAAGGCGGCAAAAGTCCCGAGGACGGGCCCGTGCTCGCCGATCAGCTGCTGGCCCGCAATAGCCACCGTCTGAGATTTGGCAAGCACATCAAGTTATTCAGTGACGGCGCTTTTTTCAGCCAACTTGCCCAGCTACAGCCACCTGGCTACATCGATGGCCACCGCGGCGAATGGCTGGCCACACCCGAAGAATTAGAACGCCATGTGCGCGCTTACTGGCACGCGGGCTATCAAATACACGTCCACGTGACCGGCGATCTTGGCGTCGAATTGACACTCGACATTCTACAAACCATGCAGGATGAAAAACCCCGCTTCAATCACGGCTTCACCTTAGAACATTTTGGCTTCAGCACGCCCGAGCAAATTCGGCGCATCAAGGCCTTAGGTGCTCAGGTTTCCGCAAACGTCTACTACCTGCATGAACTCTCGGACAGCTACACAAAATCCGGCATCGGCTACGAGCGCGCCTCACAAATGGCTCGCCTAGGCAGTTGCTTCCGCTTGGGCATCAACACCACGGTGCACTCGGATTTCACGATGGCACCAGCGGAGCCATTGAACAGCATGTGGGTGGCTGTAAATCGCGAGAATCACGCCGGCCAGATTATGGGCGCCGAAGAACAACTGACTCAGGCGCAAGCGCTCGCTGCGGTCACCATCAACGCAGCCCATGTCATCGGGATGGCGGATATCACCGGAAGTCTGCGCGCCGGAAAAAAAGCAGATTTCACGATCTTGGATGAAGACCCACTACTTTGTCCGGCCCAACATCTACGAGACATTAAAATTGCAGCAACGGTATTTGAAGGCGAGGTCTTTCCCTTGCCATGACACCACTGCCGGTCACCATCATTGGGGGGTATCTTGGCGCAGGCAAGACTACGTTTATTAACCGGCTGCTGAACCATCGCGAGTTGCCTGCCCGAACCGCAGTTTTGGTGAATGATTTTGGCGAGATTAACATTGACGAAACGCTGATTCGCAGTCGCTCGCCGGAAGGCACCATCATCGGCCTGAGCAACGGCTGCATTTGTTGCAGCATCACCGACGACCTTAGCGCAGCATTTGAACAATTGCGCGACCGCTCCCTCAAACATATCATCTTAGAAACCAGCGGCGTTGCTGAACCGGAAAAGGTGCGCGCACAGTGTCACTATCCGGGATTTTACCCACGCTCATGCATCGTCATGGTCGACGCCGTAACTCATTCATCAACAGCGCATAACAAATATGTTGGCGATCTGGCGCGTGCTCAGGTTCAACAGGCAGGCCTTATCATCATCACGAAAAACGGGCTGAATCCTCAATTTAGATTACCTATTTTGAAACCCAGTCTGAGCGCAGATGATAAAAATTTGGTCCGCAAAGTATTGGCTTGGCAAGATTCATCAAATGCCATCAATGCAGACGCAGGCAGCGGGGATTCACCCATCATGACAAACTTGCATCATTCGTTGGCATCATTTACCAGCCGAACTTGGCATCAAACCGATCGCCTCACTCGTAATGAATTGGCACATAAACTAGATTCACTGAGCGAACAAACTCAGCGGGTAAAAGGCTGGGTGAAACTTGATGAGGGCATTGTCCAGGTCAGTCGCGTCGACAAGCACCTGAGGGTTGATCTGGTGCCCGCGGAAAGCATCCCACCGCCGTTCTTTGGTCTGGTCTATATCTCCTATGAAAAACCACTAGAGCAAGACGGTGCACATTAAACCGGCCTAAACCCGCATCCGCAAAGCCCGTTCGTCATAAAAAGGCGCCAGCTGGACGCGCACCGGATAACGCCGCAACGCAATCTCCACCTCAAATACACCGCTGTCGAGCCAGGCCTTGGTCACTCCTTTTGGATGTTCCAACGCAGCGATCGCCAGACTTTTATTCACGCGGTGGCCCCAAGCTGCCGACGTCGTCAGACCCACCGCTACCCCATTTCTGTATACGGGTTCATCGTGGATCATAAATGGTGCCTGGGCGTGGTCAATTGCAAGATTAACTAGCCGCAATGTCTGCACGCCTTCATTGGCCGCCAAACTGGCGCGCCCAATAAAATCGCCTTTGTCGCTCGACACTGCAAAACCTAACCCCGCCTGCAGTGGCGTTATGTGATCATGAATATCATGACCCCAATGACGATAGCCTTTTTCGATACGACAAGAAGCCATCGCGTGAAATCCGGCGGGACGGATCTTAAAAGGGGCGCCATAAGCAAATAACTTGTTCCAAAGAGCCACCGCTTCCGATTTTGCAACATGGAGTTCATAGCCAAGCTCTCCTACGTAGGAGAGCCGATGCGCACGAAAGGACAGCTTCTCGATACTAAACACAGCTGAGCTGTAATAAGGCAAATCCACAAACGCATCACCCGGCCCCTCGGTGACATCAACAATCGATGCAAGAAAATCACGGGACTTAGGCCCCATAACACCTAAAATAAGGGTCTGAGTATCCTGCGTTACACGACAATCAAACCCAACCGCTTGTTTGTTTAACCAAAGCAGGTCGCGACGTTCACTGGCACAAGCACTCACTACGGTGAAGGCCTTGTCACTCTGCCGGGTGACTGTAACGTCCGCTTCAATACCACCGGCTTCGTTCAGCCATTGTGTGTAAACCACCCGCCCGACGGGGACATCGATCTGATTCGCGCAGATTCGCTGCATCAACGCCAGCGCATCAGAACCGGTCACATGAAACTGAGGGTAGCTCGACTGATCGAATACGGCCACGTCCTGCTGAACAGCCATACACTCGCGCTGACAGGCCTCAAACCAATTCGGTCGCCCGTAGGTATAATGATCACCGGACTCATCTGCCAGCGCATACCAATTAGCGCGTTCCCAGCCAGCCACCTCTCCCATGACTGCGCCGGATTCAAGCAGCAGGTCATGCAGAGGACTGAGCCGGACATTTCGACTGGTGACAAACTGCCGGTGTGGCCAGTGCATGTCATAGAGCAGGCCCAGTGTCTCTTTTGTGCGCTCATAAAGGAAAGTTGGATCAGATTGAAAGGCGAACGTACGCCTGACGTCAACATCCCACAAATCCATCGGCGGTTTGCGATCGCGTACCCATTGCGCCAATACTTTGCCAGCACCACCGGCGGACTGGATACCAATAGAATTAAAGCCACAGGCCACAAAAAGCTGCGCCACTTCAGGGGTTTCACCCAACAGATAACGATCATCCACTGTGAAACTTTCCGGGCCGTTAAAAAATAGATTGATACCCGCAGACTCAAGCTCAGGAAAGCGTTTCACGGCTTTTTCAAAGAGCGGTTCAACGTGCGCAAAATCTTCCGGCAGCGCATCGAAGCAGAAGTCCTTAGGAATACCGTCCATACCCCAAGGCTTGGCTTGAAGTTCGAAGCAACCTAACAGCAAACGACCTGCGTCAAATTTATAATAGACCTGCTCATCCGGCATTCGCAACGTAGGCCGCATGCGCGTGAAGGTTTTAAGCGGCTCCGTCACCAAATAAAAGTGCTCCGCAGCATGCAGGGGCAGGTGAACGTCATGCTGGCTCGCAAATGTGCGAGACCACATCCCTCCAGCCAAGACCACTTGTTGGGCATGAATGAGCGTTTCGTCCTCTAGGTAAACGCCCGTAACCGCGTCGTTTTCAATCGCCAGGCGAGCCACACAGGTATGTTCAAAAATCTGTACTCCTCGTTGGCGAGCACCTTTGGCAAGGGCTAGGGTGGTATCTACCGGATTAGTTTGACCGTCACCTGCCAGATAAACGCCGCCTTTCACATCATCAGTGTTTATCCCCGGCCAACGTTCGCGAATAAAACCAGTATCGATAAGTTCGCACTCAACACCAAAAGCCTTGGCCATAGTTGCCTGACGTTTGAGTTCTTCCAATCGTTCATCATGCAAAGCTAACGTCATCGAACCGGTTTTCTGGTAACCCGTTTCCTGACCAGTCTCGGCGGTCAATTGGGCAAACAATTCAGTGGTATATTGCGACAAGCGCGTCATGTTCTTAGACGCACGCAATTGCGCCACCAAGCCTGCAGCATGCCAAGTTGTGCCGCAGGTCAATTGCTTGCGCTCGAGCAAGATCACATCACTGACACCCAATTCCGCTAGATGATAAGCCACCGAACAGCCAATGATGCCACCACCCACAATAATCACTTGAGCACTGCTTGGCAGGGCGGTCACTCGTCCACCCTCACTCGCGCGTTATACATTGCAACCAGCGCCTCTAACTTGGACGCAACTGGACTCGTCGCAACCCGGTCTTGACTGCCAAACACCATCCACATATTGTTTTGCTCTGTATGCGTTGGCCAGACTACTTGCCCCGAGCCATTGGGATTGCCCGTTTGTGCAAAGTTCACCCAATACCTTTTCATCCGCGCACTCAGCGCCACAACTGCCGCTTCAGTTGAGGCTTGACCGCCAAAAAGTATTTTTGCATCCTGACCATGCGGGGATCCTGGCGACGCGGAACTATCTCCGTCTACATCCAGGTAATACAACCACGCCGGCACCGCAGATCGACTCATCGCCGCACCCGTGACATGAGCGGATAGAATATACCGATGGTCTCCAAACAGACGTTTCAGTCCAGCACTTCGACTGACTCTAAAATCATCCGCATAAAGCCCCTTTAAACTGACAAGATCACTCCCAAGCATCCGCTCATAGCCATCTTCGCTCACCCCGAGATAAGGCATAACACTTCCCTCGAAACTATTGCCGCCGGTCATGAACGGCAGTGGCAGCTGCTGCAGGTTACGAAACCGAATGCCCGGTTCTTCAACCACAGATTCGCCATCCACCACCGGCAGCACAAATCCATTAGGGCTGCCCACCAATTTGTCGCCGTCCAACCCCAGCAATACGTCTTTAGACTGGGGCTCCGAGGTCAATGTTCTAACCCACTGATGCGCGATATCCTCCGCTCGCTCTGCAGTTTCCATCAACATATTTTTCGGCGCTCTTTTCGCGGCCCGCTGACTTCGAGGCAGCGCCCAAGTCGCATAACCACTTTGCGCAATGGCTTTGTGAAACAGACCGGTTGAACTGTCGCTGGTCATCAACAATTTGACCGCCATGCCCCCAGCAGAAACGCCAAAAATTGTCACGTTTTCAGGATCGCCGCCAAAATCACGAACATAACGCTGCACCCACTGCAGTGCGAGCAACATATCCAACACCCCAAAATTTGCAGGCTGATCGTTTAATGCCCGGTGCGCGAAGAACCCTAACGGGCCAAGGCGATAATTGAACGACACCACCACAACCCCCTCTCGAGCAAGGGCGTCACCAGCAATTTTTCCAGAGCCATAGCGAAACATTCCGCCATGAATCCAGACCATGACGGGCTTTAAATTTTGATCCGAATCGTCACTCCAGACATTCAAAGATAAACAATCTTCACTTTGATCTTTATGACCACCGACCAAAGGTTGCAAACACGAGGGGCCATACCTATCCGCTTCAAAAATGCCTGATTGCTTTTTAGCTGGCACTGCGACTGTCCAGCGCCGGGCACCGCCGACAGGTTGAGCAAAAGGAATACCTTTAAAACTGTTCACTCCGTTTTCATTTACACCACGGAATATACCCTGTTCAGTTGCGACTAAAGGCCGCCCTTTTGCGTTTGCCAAATCAGCAAAGCCCGCAAAACCCAATCCAAACATCAAAGCAGCCAGCACGAGCAAAGGTTTCATACACTTATTCCAGAAGCGTCAACAGGGCAACCTGCAGATAAAATAGTCAATGACCGGAACTTGATGGTCAGGTCACCCATCAACCCGTATGATTTTAAACTTGATAAGGCACATTTAGCCAATCACCGATCTAGGACGCATCTATGCTTGAAACAAGCTTCAAATCGGCCATCACCCTCACCCTCTGCACTATTATCTGCAGTGCCTATGCTGGCTACATAGAAGCAGGGGTCTCAATCAGCCACAACAAGATGCTCATCAAAGGCCAAAAAGTAGCCACCAAACAGGGACAAGTCGCTCAATTTTCCGGCATCCGATTCGCCACCTCTGAACGTTGGCAAGCACCCAAAATCGAAGCTTTGCAGGGGGAAATCGATGCCACCGAATTTGCCGCCATTTGTCCTCAATTAATCTGCAACCCAACAACGTGCACACGCGGTTTTGACCGAAATCGGCATGTACCCTGTCGCGGTAAGACGCGAAATTGATGCGCATATTGCTGATCGATTGCTTGAGGCGCTCTGGCGCGAAGCCCTGTGGTTAGTGGCAGACGATGTGGCGACCACAGCCGAAATTGATGATGTCATGCGCTATGGTTTTGGTTTGCGTTGGGCACAAATGGGTTTGTTCGAAACCTATCGAATCGCTGGAGGTGAGGCAGGTATGCACCATTTCCTGAAGCAGTTTGGCCCTGCGCTGGCTTGGCCTTGGAGCAAACTCACTGACGTTCCCGACTTAAACGCTGAACTGATTGATAAAATAGCCACACAATCGGATCAACAATCAGGACATTTAAGCATCAGCGCTCTGGAGCAGCAGCGTGACAACAATCTTGTTGCTTTGCTGCGCGCGCTAAAGCAGACCGACAGCGGAGCAGGTAAGCTGATCAACCTGGTGGATATTGCGCTGCAAAACCGCACAACAGATCTCTCCCACTGCTAGGCGCTTGCGCACCCGGCACCCTTGTGCGGCCCTCGCATCCGCACTAGATTAGGATTATTCTGCCTTCAAACTCAGGAGACCTGCGAATGAAAATACGCTTACTGGGCTGCACGGCATTGACACTACTGGTGTCATCGTCCGCACTTGCCGAAGGACACAGCCAAAAAACGAATCATGGTGATGGCAACCATCTCGATATTGAGCGAGTCACGGAAATTTTAGAGGCTGTGAACCTGGACTTGCCCGAGGAAGGCAATATCCGAATTATCGTCGCCAAAGACGAAGACGGAGAAATACTCGTTGAAAAACACGCCACCAAAGATCATGCATGGATCGAATATGCGGGCAAAAAACCGCACCATATGCCGATGCGCAAATCACGCGGTCATGGAGCGAACCGGATTACCATGAGCCAAGAGGCCGGCAGCTGCGTGCTGAAAAATATTAAACATGCATCGGTCGACGCCGCGGTAAGGGCGATTGTGAGCGCCTGTCGCGCGATCCATCCACCCGCTCCTTAATCACGCTTCAATGACCCACCTTGCGAAATTTGATATGCATTTCTTTGATCGGTATAAAAAATAAACTCGGCTCGGTGGCGGGGGTTGGCAGCGGCACTTCGAAGGTGATATCTGACATCCGCGTCAGCAACGCACGGTACGCGCTGCGCAACTCCTGACGCGCCAAGAGCGCGCCAACGCAACTGTGCACTCCCATACCAAAGGCCATATGGGTAACGGCTTTTTCACGAGTTACATCAAAGTCTTCGGGGTTCGCAAATTTTGCTGCATCACGATTCGCCGCGCCATAGCGTACCAGCACCATTGATCCTTTAGGGATCGTTGTGCCAGCCAACGTCACGTCTCGTGTCGTTTGCCGTGCCAGCCCCTGAACAGGGCTTTCAAACCTGAGTGATTCCTCAACAAAATTATTCAGCAAACTCGGATCTTGCCGAACTTTCTCTGCCTGTTCAGGATAACGAATGATTAACCACATTCCATGAGCGAGCGCACTGGTGGTCGTTTCATATCCCCCGGTGATCAGTTGGTGCATAAGGTTCTGCAGCTCATGGTCACTCAACGGGGGCTCTCCCTCAGCATGCGCATGAACCAATCCAGAAATAATATCTTCGCGGGGTGATGCACGGCGCTGGGCAAAAACTTCTGCCAGATAATGCTGCGCCTCTACTTCTATTTCAGCAGCCGCGCGCAATGCATCGGGTGTCAAAATACGGGTTGCCGGCGCCAACATGGCATCTGCCCAACGCTTGAAACGATGCAGTTCAGCAGGATCCAAGCCAATTTGCTCAGCAATGATAGATCCGGGAAACGCCAGTGCGAATTCATTAACAAATTCGCAGCGACCACGATCAATGAAATCGTCTATCAAATTGTGGCATCGATTATCAATCGACGGCGCCAACGCTTTCATCCGCTTCCCGGTGAAGACTTTATTCAACAATTTACGATAACGCGTGTGAACTGGCGGGTCCGTTCGCTGCAACGTCTGCACATGAGCCCAACCTTTTTCGCGCAAAATATCTTGATACAGCGCGGCTCCCTCACCCTGCAATCCGCTTTGAGAACTGAGATCGTTAGAAAAATCCTCGGGGGTGCGTAATACGTGAGCGAGGTCTTCAAAGCGCGTCACCACAAACATGCCCGTTTCAGGCATGCGATAGACGGGGCATTCTTGCTGAAGTTTTGTATAAAACTCAAACGGATCCGCCTGCACCGCAGGATCCAACAGACTGTATTGGGTAAGCGGTTTAGTGGTCATAATTCATCTTCCTGCTAAGTCGTTAACAAACTGTCCATGACGCCAATATACCGTCGTCAGCATTGACCTTAACATTGTTGGGCGGGGTCATTGAACCAAAAGACCTCCTCGACAGAGGGACCACCGAGCCCTTAAATTACTGCAACTGGGTCGAATCTATGTTTAACCGCCAAAGGCAAGTTCCTATGCAGCCGCAACCGTTTGAAGTTGATCTTTCCACTGAGGCATATGCCTCACTAAAAAGCCGCCTACACGATACTCGATGGCCAGATTTAATCGGCGCAGATGATTGGATTTATGGCGTGCCGGGACAGTGGCTAAAAGAAATGGTGGCATACTGGCGAGAGGAATGGGACTGGTCCACTCAGGCAGCTGCCATGAATCAATGGTCACACTATCGCGTCGAAATCGACGGCATTCCTATTCATTACCTGCATGCACCCGCACCAGACCCAGAAGCGCCTGCACTGTTATTAACCCATGGCTGGCCATGGACGTTCTGGGACTTCAAGGACGTGATCGGCCCACTGAGCAATCCAGCTGCTTACGGGGCACCCGCCAAAGCCGCGTTTAACGTCTATGTTCCATCACTGCCCGGCTTTGGTTTTTCGACGCCGCTCACCCAGGCTGGCATCGACGTCGCCCGCACCGCCGAGCTATGGAAAAGCCTGATGACTGAGATATTGGGTCACTCAAAATTTGCAGCACACGGCGGAGATTGGGGCGCATTGGTCACGGCCCATATGGCCCATGCGCACCCTGACGTATTAATTGGTGCTCACATGAGCCTGACTCTGATACCTGGCATCGACCGGGCGTTAATCGGTCGGGAAGCTTATGCGGAGAACGAGCAGTGGATGATCGCCCGCAATCAGGAAGCGCTGCCCCTGATCACAAGTCATCTTGCCGTCCACCGACACGATCCACAAACATTGGCCTATGCTCTGATCGATTCACCCGTGGGCACAGCAGCCTGGATCTGGGAGCGACGGCGCCAATGGAGCGACTGCCGGGGAAATATCGAAGACGTTTTTGACCGCGACCACCTCTGCAACACTGCTGCGCTGTATTGGTGCACGGGCGCCATCGCGTCCTCCCTGCGCCTGTACCATGAACATTTCAAAAAACCTTGGCCGCTGGTTCACACCCGCCGCCCCGTACTTGAAGCACCCTGCGGATTCGCTGTTTTTCCTAAAGATGTTGTGCATCTGCCACGTGCGACCCTAGCCGCACAATGCAATCTCAAACAGTACAGCCTGATGCCACAGGGGGGCCACTTTGGCGCCGCCGAACAACCTGAGTTACTGGTTGCCGACCTGCGTCAATTCTTTCACGACACCTTAAAATAAGACTTCAGCATGTCAATGATTCAGGTATTTTTCCCACCATCGGTGGAAATTACGAATCCGTCGTTCATGATGCGAAATCCATAGGCCTTTCATACCACGGGAGTGTAAGCCTTTTTGAACACCTGCAAGGCAGGAAGCATCTTGATCTAACAACAACCCCGAAGACTTTTCGCCATACCGGTAAAACACATGCTCAGGGCGTTCATCAATACGCACATCACCAAGCTCGACAAATAAATCCACCGCGCCGGCATGAGCATCGGCCGCCACTTCACCCTTCGGCACTCGGTTGAAAATCATTCGATCGAAATACATTTTGTCAGGGTCTGTCGGATGCGGTCGATGCCGAAACATCCACATTTGCTCACCGAATACATTGAAAGTGACGTTTGGGAATACGTTGTAGTGGTAGTCTGCCGTCAACTGATCATCAGTCAAATTCGAAAAATCAAGGCCATGCTGATGTGTCATCATGCGCTTGTGCGCAGCGACCGCTCCGCGCAAAGTAGTGACATCCCCCTCAAAGGTGTCGACCGGAAAGCCCTCAGACTTAAGGTAATCTATCATGGTTTGGTTCAACGCCTTGTCCGAGCCAATTTTACGCGGACTGGGAATATACATTGGCGCAATAAAACGGCTATGCGGACCGTAAAGGTCAATCTGTACATTAACGTCATCGGCAACGTATTCAGATTCAGGGTGCACACCTCTGACATGGTAGGTTTCCGAAAATATATCTACCGATGTTTTCCAGTTACACTGCCATTCAACGGTTTCGTCAGAAACCAGCACCATTTCTTCAAATTCATAGGGCGCAAGGTGATCGGGTACTATTCCCAGGTAGTCCAATAAAGGCTCAATATCCGGATCCATCGACACCCAAACAAAGCCACCCCAAAGTTCACAGCGCAGGGGCTGCAACTGCAACTGCGCAATGGGCGTACCTTGCGGAAAATCATGCGCCTCAGGAATAACTTTCACCCGACCGTCGAGATGATACTCCCACCCGTGAAAACCGCAGCTCAGATAAGGAGAATGACCACAACCTGGGCCCTTGAGTTGATTGCCTCGATGCTGACAAACATTATAAAACGCCCTGATCAGCCCGTCTTCCGCACGAGTAACCAGTATGGATTCGCGAAGATGTTCAAAAACAAAATAATCGCCCGCTTCACAAAGATCAGATACAACACCCGCGAGCAGCCAGGTCTTGGACCATAGATGCGCATCCTCCAATCTGAGATAAGCAGGCTCAACATAGCGATCAACCGGGATACGCGAGTGGCCCAGCTCGGGTTCCGCTGATTTGTCTTGCGGGGTGAAAACAACGCTTGGTTCTTCCATCAAAGCTTCTCCGGTTAAATTCGCAGATTTTTAAAGCGGGATTTATTGATCAATGGCCTTCACCGCGGCGGCGCCTCGCGAATATCCTGCCAATCCGCATAGCTGCGACGTTTTTGTGTTTTTACCATTGATCTCTCCAACACAGGATAATGAACCACATCAGGCAAATGACGCTCGCCGCCCACCAAATAAACTAAATCTGTGTCACCGCTGTTGTGCAAACTATGCGCCGGCCCCGGTGCCGGAAAGGCCATGATGTCACCTGCACCTACGGCAAAGTATTCGTCGTTAATTCTTGCTGTACCAGAACCGCTGAGAATATAAATAAATTCCTCATCTGCTTCATGACAATGGTGGGCAGTTGAATCATGACCTGGCTCGATGCGCACCCAATGCAGTCCTAAACGACTCAAACCCATTAACGAGGAAACCGTTTTTGTATGGCGCACAGCGTTGTCGTTGAATTGATGGCGCACCACGGATTCTGGCATGCGCTCTAGTTCGGCGCGTTTGATTAAATATTGGTTCATACCCAAAAGCATACCTCATTGCGGATCCAAGAGAATTGCAAAAATTCTTTATAAATCGCAGTGGAACAAGTAAGACCGTAATTCGGGTAATATAACCAAATTGGCCTAAATTGGGGGATGCATGGCACGTCGATACCTGACATTGGCAGGACTGATGATTATCTGCACAGCTGTTAACGGCTGCAGCCAATCTTCGGAGTTGGCTGATAGTGAAGCTTCGCACGCCACTGCGCTTGCGTTCTCGTCAACCGATGTCCGATGCGAAACTCACTCTGCAACCGGGATCCCTCTGTTTGGCGATTTACACGTTCACACCAGCTATTCGTTTGATGCCGCCGCCAACAGCACCGGTGCCACGCCCCGAGACGCCTATCGCTACGCCCGCGGCGAGCCAATTCCATTTTTTCCTCTGGGTGTAAACGGCGAGCCAGTTGGCCAGGCACAGATTGATAGGCCACTGGATTTCATGAGCGTTACAGATCATGGCGAGTTTCTGGGTGAGCGTTCATTATGCCGAACGCCCGGTTCACCCGCTTTTGACACGCCCTTTTGCCAAAATTTTCGATCCAGTGAACGTCAAGGCATGCTCATGCTGGGCACCGTGATTACCACAGAGACACCCCAGCGCATTGAACAGTTGTGCGGCCCTGAGGGGGAAATCTGCTTGGAGTTCGCAAAGACGCCTTGGCAAAACATTCAAAAAGCCGCCAACGAGGCAAACGACCCGTGCGCGTTCACAAGCTTCATCGGCTATGAATATACCGGCACACCCGGCACCTCAAACTATCATCGAAATGTCATTTTTCGAAACGAGGATGTTCCGCCACTACCCGTGAGCTATATCGATGCCCCAATTGATAGCCAGTTATGGTCAGCGCTAGATGCTGTATGTGATGCCGCCGCCGGCTGCGACTATTTGACCATACCGCACAATACCAACCTTTCAAATGGACGGATGGCACCCTACCGGAAACTGACACTTAACCTGGCCAACAAACGCGCCTACGCCAAAAAACGTCTGCAACGCGAACCGATTATGGAAATATTCCAGCACAAGGGCGGATCTGAGTGTATCAACGGATTATCCACAATCTTTGGTGCACCCGATGAGTTGTGCGCCATCGAATCGGTTCGCCGTTTGGGTGAGGACAAAACCTATGTCACCCGCACGCGCGTCGACGGCAAATTGATTCAAGGCCAAGCTAGCGAGATCACCCAAGAATGTCACCTGCAAGAAACAGGCGCGAACGGCATGTTGGGCGCAGGCTGCGTACATGCAACGGATTTTCAGCGCTCGGCTTTACTCGTAGGTTTGCAGGAACAGCAAGCCACCGGTCTGAATCCAATCAAACTCGGCATCATCGCCTCCACTGACACCCATTCAGCAAATCCTGGCGGGGTTTCCGAAAACAAATGGCAGGGCGCCGTCACGGGTGAAGGCAGCCCAGCGCAAAGATTACAACCTGGGCTGCTCACCAGCGGCATCGACGGCAATCCCGGAGGACTCGCCGGCGTTTGGGCGCCTGAAAATACCCGTAATGCGATCTTTGATGCCATGCTTCGGCGAGAGGTTTTTGGCACGTCAGGACCCAGAATAGCACCCCGATTATTTGGCGGATGGTCCTTCGAAAACAACCTTTGCGATGCCAGCGATCGCGCATCTGCCGGCTACGCTGGCGGCGTGCCAATGGGCGGCGATTTAACCATAGACAACAGTCACACTGCTCAATCGATACCTAATCCAAAATTACTAGCGTATGCGGCAAAAGACCCCCGTGGCAATGACTTGGAATCGTTGCAGCTAATCAAAGGCTGGATCGGTAAAGACGGTACCCTGCGAACAGATGTCATCCCTGTCGCAGAAAATCTAGCGGGCGCCGCAACTTTATGCGCCGTCTACGAAGATGAAGATTTTGATCCAACCCTACCCACTTATTACTACTTGCGAGTCGTAGAACCCGAAACACCAAGATGGCATACCTATGACTGCGCCACCATTCCAAAAGGTGAACAACCCGCGGTATGCAGCAACGGAAAATATCCCGAACTGATCAGAGAAATGGCCTGGACTTCACCGATCTGGTACCAGCCAGACTAATCTTTAAACGCCATGAAAAATCGCGAGGCCGATTAGATGCGAATCCACAAAACAATCAACAATCCATATCTTCGAGGCAACTATGCACCGGTAAACCACCTGACTCGTCAAACAGAATTAACGTGGTCCGGACAAATTCCCGATGACCTCAACGGTCTGTTTGTGCGCAATGGTCCAAACCCGATGAAACCACCCAAGGCCTCCCGGCATCATTGGTTTGCCGGCGAGGGAATGCTACATGGGGTTCGCCTGGAACAAGGGCGCGCTCTATGGTATCGAAACCAAACCGTCGACGCGCGGGGTTCAACCCCCAATACTCACGTTATTGGTCACGCCGGACACCTCTACGCGTTGGTTGAAGCCGGCGGCGCGCCCGTTGAAGTTGACGACCAATTAGACATGCTAAATACACCAGCTTTTCAAAACACCCTACCCCGAGGATTCAGCGCACACACCAAATTTGAGGCGTCAACCGGTGCGCTTCATGCCATTTGTTACGACTTCAAACGAGGCTATCAGTTGTCCTACGTGCAAATCGGTGCGGACAATCGTTTGGCTGAACATCACACCATCAAACTACCCAGTCGGTCCATGGTGCATGACTGCGCACTCACACAAAACTATATTCTGATCTTTGACCTTTCCATCACATTCAGCCCCAGCCGACTGATCAGGCGCTATTTCCCATTTGCATGGAACCGCAAACATCAGGCGAGAATTGGCCTGCTCAAGCGACATCAACTCGATCAGCCGATCACTTGGTTTGAAATTTCACCCTGCTACTTTTTCCACGCCATAAACGCCTTTGAGGATGCCGACGGACGCGTGGTGCTTGAAAGCATGCGTTATGAACGAATCTTCGACAACAGCAAGTTAGGCCCATTTGGCGAGACCCTGCCCTACCCTACGCGCTGGACTCTGGATACGAATTGTGGCGCGGTGCGCGAAGAACAATTAGATGATCGCGCTGCAGAGTTCCCACGAATACATCCAAACATGGAGGGTATAGCAACAGATTTCAGCTACGCGCTGGGCCTTGGCACAGATATCCAAGCCTTAAATTACAACCAGATCTTTAAGTACCACCGGCAGACCAGCGATGTCCAAGTGCATCAACTTGGCCTTGGGGAAATGGCGTCAGAACCGGTTTTTATACCTAAAAGCAACGCTGAAGCTGAAGACGCAGGTTATTTGCTGAACTATGTCTTCAACGAGACGACACACTCCAGCGAACTGGTCATCCTTGACGCGCAGAACTTCTGCGCAGAACCCATCGCACGCATTGCCCTGCCGCAAAGAGTTCCTTTTGGGTTTCACGGCAGCTGGGTGCCACTATAAGATCAATTCACCTTAACCAGCAGCTTGCCCAAGTTGCCCCCTTCGAACATAAATTGTAGCGCTTGCGGGTATTGATCAATGCCCTCGAGCACTTCTTCAGGCAATCGCAGTGATCCATCGCTCACCCATTGTGTCAGCTCCGCCGTCGCCGGAGCCAACTGATCTGGAAAGTGAAAATAAGCGAAGCCCTCCATGGTCGACTGGCGTTCGGCAAGCCGCAGATAGAGCGATGGCCCCGTCACATTATCCATGTTGTCGTACTGAGAAACCGCGCCGCAAATCACCACGCGCGCGCGCATGGCAAGATGGTCTAAAACCGCGTCCAAAACCGGACCACCCACGTTATCAAAAAAGATATTGACCCCATGCGGGGCCAATTCACGCAAGCGGGCCGTAACATCGTCTTGTTTATAATCGATGGCAGCATCAAAACCGAGTTCGCTGACCAAATAATCAGTCTTGCGCTGGCCGCCGGCAATACCGATCACGGTTGCACCATCGCGCTTGGCGATCTGTCCAACCACAGCACCTACCGCGCCCGCTGCCGCTGACACGACAAACACATCTCCAGGTTTGGGTTTGGCAACGCAACGAACTCCAATCCATGCTGTGACTCCGGTTGACCCGCCCAACGCACCAAGGTGAACACTCAAAGGTAAGTTAGAGTGCGCTATCTTCTCCAAAGCCTCGGGCGGGACCGTGGCTATGGTCTGCGCGCAGAGTCTCCCTCGAACGACATCTCCCACCTGCCAACCCGCCACATTGGATTCCAAAATTTTGCCCACTCCGCCAGCGAGAATTGGCTCCCCCAAACCCACCTGCATGTGGAAACCTTCACCACGCAGCATGGTTCTTGTGCCCGCATCAACGGAAATATACTCAACCGCAACGCGAATTTCGTGATCCGGTAGCGATCCAAGTTCTTGAGTTTCGATCGCAAAACAATCCGGCGTCGCGCGCTTTTCGGGTCGTCGTGCCAGAACAACACGGGTATTTAAAATTGTCATCGACCAAGGTTAGCATACCGCCTATTGGAAAACTTGACGTACAACACCCGCCTCCCTCAGCATAGTAAAAAAACCCTACTGAGGCCTCATGCACAACATTGAATACCCCGGACTGGTCAGCGGCCTAGCCCTATTGGTCTACTACTACACTCTGTTCAAAGCCGGCATGGCACGCGGCAGATTCGAGGTAGTCGCACCCTCCCACGATGGTCCTGAGGAATATCAGCGATACGTCCGCGCGCACCTCAACACACTGGAACATTTGGTCTTGTTTCTACCTGGAATGTGGCTGTTTGCCATAGCTGTCGATCCGCTTTGGGCCGCAGGCATTGGCATCATCTGGCCAATCGGGCGATTGATGTACGCCCGCGGATACTATAGCGACGCCGACAAACGACGGCTTGGCCTATATCTGAGCATGCCGCCGATTTATATTTTCATTCTGGGCTCACTGATTGCTTTTGCAACGCAGCTCTGATCGTAGACTTTAGCGCCTGCGCCTGGCTTGCCGGCGCATGAATCCCCACCGCGACACAGATACGCTTCAATTTTACAGCGTGCAATCGGCGCACAGACCAACGCTCAAAGGGGTTATTTTTGTGCGACATCAGCGTTACCATAGGTTCCTGATTTGACCCAGAATCATTGACCTCAAGACCTAAAGGAGCCCCTATGAAATTAATCGTCTTAAGCATGCTTATCAGCATCGCCGCCGTGTATAGCACCCATGCTAATGCCGACCATCCTGAATCAACCTCAGCCGTTAAAATTGGCGACAGCGATATCATTGAGATAGAGCACAGCGAAGGCTTCAACAAAATGAAGCAAATGTTAGGCACTTGGGAAGGCAAGCTAACCCAAAATACAGGTACCGTGATTGACACCAGATCTGAATTCAAACTTGTTTCCGGGGGCAACCTTATCACTGAAATCCTCACCGAGGACGGCGTTGAAATGTTGACCACCTACTCCGACAACAAAGACGGCGAATTGGTGGTGAAACACTACTGCGCACTGGGCACACAACCCGCGTTTAAACTCGCCAACGCCAGCAGCAACTCCGTGAGCGTCACTCTGGACGAGTCACAAGGTGGCTATCACCCGGAACATCATAGCTACGTCCAATCTATGCAATGGACTGTCGATGCCAAAACGGGCAATTCTGCCGTGGTAGACACCACTCTTTATCTTGACGGCGAGTTAATCGAACAGCAGGCGATCATCTCCAAAGTCAATTGATTCACCGTCAATGAACCGGTAAACAAGGCGCACAGGCATTGCACCAGAGTTCGCGACATCAACCAATCTGGCGGCGCTTTTTACCGGTCAGCGCCGCGCCTATTTGTTTTGTTATTGCACTCACCGCATGTCAGCCTGAGCCCCTTCGTCCTCAACAAGAAAGCGCTTTACCTGCTGCGCCAAGCCACTCCCATCATGCAACCAAGGCACACCTTGCGCAGGCCAAAATTCCACGTTCCGCCCTTTTCGGCGATCTACATGTACACACCCGATATTCTTTTGACGCGTTTATCTTTGGCACCACATTTTCACCGGACCAGTCCTATCGCTTCGCCAAAGGGGAAGCATTGCGCCACCCAGGCGGATTCGATATGCAGTTACGTCGCCCACTAGATTTCTACGGGGTCACAGATCACGGCGTTTACTTGGGTGCCATACCGGCCATGGCGATTCAAGATTCCCCCCTGGGCGACCATCCCATGTCAGAGACGGTGCGCAATGTCAGCGACGAGACATCACGCCGAGCCGCGTTTCGCAAAGTGGTCAGCCATTTACTGGGTGGCAACGACGACCCGTCGCTTTATGCAGATGTCTCAAAACAGGCCTGGAACGATATTGTTTCATCCGCCAATAGACACAACGATCCGGGGCATTTCACCACCTTCGTGGGCTATGAATTCACCTCTTCGGGCGCCGCATCTGCCAACCTGCACCGAAACGTAATCTTCCGCAATGCGCAGGTACCCGCTTTGCCGTTCACCGCCGCTGACTCTCGCGACCCTGAAGATCTGTGGGTCTGGATGGACCGTCAACGCAGTCAAGGCATAGACGCGCTGGCCATCCCCCACAACTCTAACGGCAGTAACGGCGAAATGTTCAGCGCCCGCAGTTATACCGGCAAAATACTGAACGCGGACTATGCGCAAACCCGGGCACGCAATGAACCTCTTATTGAAATTGTGCAGATCAAAGGCCAATCCGAAACACACCCCCTGCTTTCACCTAACGATGAATGGGCCGATTTTGAGATTATGCCCTACCGAATCGGCTCGCGTTTAGACAGCGCTCCCTCAGGCAGCTACGCTCGCGAAGCGTTGGGCAACGGGCTCATCCAACAACAAAATAGCGGCTTTAACGCCTTTAAATTTGGCTTCATCGGCTCAAGTGATACTCATAACGCTAGTTACGCGGGTTATGAAGACGAATTTTGGGGCAAGTCAGGCATCCGCGAAGACGAACCTCGGGAGCGTGGGAGCATCCCATTGAGCGCAGATCCATCCGAAAAACCTGCTTACGGGGATGATTATTTCACGCGCTTCGGGGCTGCCGGCCTAGCGGGCGTTTGGGCAGAGGAAAATACGAGAGAGTCCATATTCGCGGCATTGCGGCGCAAAGAAACATTCGGCACATCCGGCCCCAGAATCTCAGTGCGTTTTTTTGCCGGCTTACGCATGCCCGACTTAAACGACCCCGCTGTTTTAAAAAAAGCATACGCCACAGGGGTGCCAATGGGAGGTGAACTTAGCGGTCTCGGACAAGCCGTGCCAGACTTTCTGTTGTGGGCACAAGCAGACCCTTTAGGGGGTCGATTGGACCGAGTACAAGTGATCAAATCGTACATCCAAAATGGACAGCGAAAAGAGCACGTTTACGACGCCGTCTGCAGTGATGGCAGAGCGGTCAATCAAACCACACACCGCTGCTCTGCCACTAACGCCAAAGTAGACCTGTCGAACTGCAATGTCAGCACCAACAGCGGCGCAATTGAACTCAGGACGCGCTGGCAAGACCCCGACCATTCACCCACGCAGGCGGCTGTTTATTACCTTCGTGTACTTGAAAATCCCTCCTGTCGATGGTCGACCTGGGATGCTATTCGAGCGGGATATGCCCCTCGAGAGGATCTACAGACGCTGATCGCAGAGCGCGCATGGAGTTCTCCGATATGGATCACTCCCTGACAAAACCCGCGTCTTGCGCGCCCTTAAATAGATCCAACGCCATTGCTGTCATGGCGGTAACACCGGCCTGTATAGAAGGGCCTGGATCAGGCGCAAAAAATGGCGAATGCAGAGAAGGCAAAACCTCTCCTTGCGTCTGATGCAGCTGCCATTTTTGCTCTGGCACCACACCTAAGCGGAACATAAAACTGGGGATTTCATCTGCTGTGCGTCCATATCGGGCAAAATCTTCGCCGCCCATTTCTTTCGACACTTCGATCACGTTTTCGCTACCCAATGCTCGTCGCATCACCGCCACGCCTCGCGCGACCAACTCTGGGTCATTCCACAAAGCAGGCGTGTACTCATCTTTAATGACAACAACCGGCTGCAAAGCTTCACCAAACCCCATAGCTTCTGCATTTTTGATAGAGATTCTTTCTATTCCAGCCAACAACGTATCACGCGTACTGTCAGAATAAGAACGAACCGTGAGCTGCAGCAGCGCTTTGTCCGGGATGATATTGTGTTTGGTGCCCGCATGAATCGAGCCTACCGTTACCACACCTGGCGCTACCGGATGAATTTCTCGCGAAACCAGAGTTTGCAAGTCCATGATGATCGACGCCGCCAATACAACAGGATCTTTTGCGTTATGCGGATATGCGCCATGACCACCGACCCCTTTGAGATGAATATCCACTGAATCTACGTTGGCCATCATCCAGCCTGATACGAACCCAATCTGACCGGCGGGCAGGGTCGCCAGCGTATGCAATGCTAAATTAAAATCCGGTTTAGCAAACCGTTCAAACAGGCCATCTTCAAGCATCGCTCGCGCGCCGGCTCCCCGTTCTTCAGCGGGCTGTGCGATCACCATTAACGTACCGCGCCAATTTTGGCGGCTTTTTGCCAGCATCAACGCCGTTTCCGTACCCACCGTCATATGGATATCGTGTCCACAGGCATGCATGACGTCTACCGCCTGACCCGTTTGTTCAATCGCCCGGGCCTCACTGGCGTAAGGTAAACCCGTTTGTTCCTTCACCGGCAAACCATCCATATCCATTCTAATCATGACAGTTGGGCCGGGGCCGTTTCTGAGCATGCCTACAACGCCAAAGCCACCAACGTTCTGTGTCACGTCAAACCCGGCTTCACGCCACGTCTCGGCCAGCAATCTGGACGTATTTTCTTCCTGAAAGGACAATTCTGGATTTTGATGCAAATGTGTATAAAAGTTTATGCGGTCGAAAGACTGCCCACGCGCGCCCAACGCCAAAGCCATAAAAATGAAAAACAGACCCACCTTAATCATATCTAACACCCAGTTTGCTCAAGAACAGTCTAACCAGCACGAAATCAGCACCATACTATGTTCGGGTAAACAACCCGCAACTCGTTCAAGCCGGAATTTTCACGGGCAACGAATTGATAGCATGAAAAACCGTTGAACTGGCCCGCACCGGTTCACCCACAACTTCTATTTTAGGGTGCCGGGCCAACACCTCCTGCCACAGAACTCGCAACTGCATTTCAGCAAGACGGTTACCCAGACAACGATGAATACCATAACCAAAAGACAAATGCTGTCGCGGCCGCCGTCGATCAATCACAAACGTATCAGGCTGCTCTATCGCCCGCGGATCACGGTTACCTGATAAGTACCACATAATCACCATATCCCCCGCGCGAATGGTCTGACCATGGCGTTCAAAATCTCGCACCGCGGTACGACGCATATGCAGTAAAGGCGTTTGCCAGCGGATAATTTCCGGCACCATGGTATCCACAAGTTGCGGATTCGCGCGTAGGTTTTGATAGGCCTGCGGGAATTGATTTAACGCCAGCAGCCCTCCACTGATTGAATTACGCGTTGTATCGTTACCGCCCACCATCAATAAAATAACGTTACCCAACAATTGCTTTGCATCCATGTCGCGCGTGTGCGCGCCCCATGCCAGCATGGACATTAAATCATTACCCGGTTGGGAGGCCCGCTTGCGCTCAAGCCATACTTTCTGGAAGTAGTCGCCGATCTCTGCCAAAGCCTCATAAAAATCTGCGGCAGATGCCGCATAGCTGGGGTCATCCGCATTACTGATCGCATTCGACCAACGAATCAACAAATGTCGATCTGCCTGCGGAATACCCAATACCGTGGCTAACATTTGCCCCGTCAACTCAACTGAAACCTCAGAGACCCAATCAAAGACTTCGCCCACCGGTAGACCTTCGACAATGGCACGCGCGCGTCCGCGAATCAGGTTTTCCATCTCGGCCAAGCGTCCGGGAGCCAGTCCCGGCGCTACCGCTTTACGCTGTTTATCGTGGTCCGGTGGATCCATAGAGATAAAATTTGGGATCTCATGACTTGAACTAGGACGACCCGTAATTGTAATGCCACCAAACTCATATGATGAAGAAAACACCTTATGATTGCTGTCTATATCCATGATGTCTTGGTACCGCGTCACCGACCAGTAGGGTCCATACTGACTCTCTGCACAATAGTGCAACGGGGCCTCATCACGCAGGCGCTGAAAATATTTAAAGGCAAGCTGCTGCTTGAACAACTCTGGATTGGCGACGTTCAAGGCCTCTATCGGCAGTGAATAAGGATCTAAAGAAGGGTCAACCGGAATACGTAACCGACGAGAAGAATTCCACCGTTTAGCCTGACTGGCCCGTTCGCGAAGGTGTTTAATATTGTCCATAACGCGGACCTTCCCTAAGAGGTGAGTGCTGGTACTTGCTCAGCCGAGCATAGAACAGACACGGGAACCAGTCCATTACACCAAAACCCTAACTGAACTTTATCTGCAGGCAAAGCCGGCGGACATCAAATGCACCTTACCGGTTAGATCTCCTTTTCGACAATACAATCCAACTCAGATCGGGCGAGCGTCTGTTGCCGCATGACGCTTAAGAGGTTCGCCATTTGCCTGTTCGATCGGGTATTCGGGAGTTGGATGGTTTGACAGTTGAGTTGCTTGGCAAAGCGCCGAAAAGCGTCATCGCAGGCCTCCAGACAATCTTGGTCCGGCAATTGTTCAAACCAGATATTTTTTATTTCGAGCACACTCTGTTTCCTATGCGCCTTAGCGTCTACTCGAGCAATAAATTGATCACCAAACAATATGGGCAGGGTAAAATATCCATACCTTCTTTTTGCCTGGGGCAGATAACATTCCAATACATACTTGAACCCAAATTGTTCACTCAATCGGGCCCGGTTAATCACCAAATTATCGAAGGGTGACAGGATGATCGCGCGACGTTGCCCTATCCGCGAGGGCACTTTTTCAAGCGTCTCCTGCAGCACATACTGGCACTGACCGTTAAGACTAAATTCGAGAACTTCACCGCTCTCCTTGAGCGCCAGCAGTGCCTGCTCAATCGCAGGCAGGATATCCACTCCCGCCAATCGACGAAGTGTTGCCCGGGCATAACCTATGTCCCTTGCGGTTGCTATACCAAGCGCACCCAGCATTGCTCTTACATAAAAGCACCCCGTCTCAAACGCCGTTGGCTGGCTCAGGTCCACATCTTCTGGCAATACATTTTCCGTCAGGTCATAAACCTTCTGAAACCCACGACGCTCACAGACCATGAGCTCCCCAGCTAAAAACATGTTTTCCATTACGCGCTTTACCGGCGACCAATCCCACCAACCGGTGGTTGGTTGCGTTCGCCTCTGGAGAAAATTTTTCGGCTGACAAGGACCTTCAGTCCGGATCCGCCGAATAATTTCTTTGCTCATTTTGGCATCAACAGGCCGTTGCTTTCGGTAGCCCGACATCGTGGCCAGACAGTACCGAAAGTCTTGCATCGGCAAATACGCCGCCGCATGGGACCAATATTCAAAAATAGTCTTTTGCTTGGATAACAAACTATGCAGATCATTGGCGGCAAAGGTGGAGACCCGGTTCTTGAGGATATGATGATGGGCACGATCAACAACAGAAATGGTGTCGATTTGCACATAACTCAAGCGCTCAATGGCACGCTGCACCGCAGGCACACCCACACCAAATGGATCGCGTGTTAACAACCCTTGACTGTTGAGAATCAGCCGCCGCGCAAGTTTTTGATCAATGGTATCCATGTTCCCTTTTCATTTTCATTTTCATTTTCATTTTCATTTTCGGCAAGCCCAATCGACCCTGAGCATACAAAATCAGTCGCCACCATTTGAACGCACAACATCGCTTTATGCTAAGGTTCTTTCATGACATCACCGCTGTTTTTCGACAATTCTTACGCCCAACTGCCCGCCAGTTTTTATACGCGTCAAGCAATGCAACCCGTCGCCGACCCGGCGCTGATCAAGATCAATCCGGCTTTGGCAGAGGAGCTGGGAGTGGATGCCAAATGGCTCAACTCAGCGGCAGCAACCCGCGTTTTTGCGGGAAATGAACAACCCTTCGGCGCTGATCCGCTGGCAATGGTTTACGCAGGTTATCAGTTCGGCAACTGGAACCCACGCCTGGGCGACGGTCGAGCAGTGCTACTTGGCGAGATTGTCGCCGCCAACGGCGCGCGTTTTGACCTACAGCTAAAAGGCTCAGGGCCAACTCATTACTCAAGGGGTGGCGACGGGCGATCCCCCTTGGGACCCGTGATCCGTGAATACCTAGTATCTGAAGCGATGGCCGCCTTGGGCGTGCCCACCACTCGCGCTTTAGCGGCAATCAGCACGGGCGAGTCTGTCTTTCGTGAACAATCCGAACCTGGAGGGGTACTCACACGCGTAGCCAGCAGTCATATCCGGTTTGGCACGTTTCAATATTTTTCGGCGCAGCAGGACCAAACGGCGCTAAAACAATTGGCCGATTACACGTTAAATCGCCATTACCCCGACTTGAGCGAGTCAGAGCATCCCTACCTGAATCTGCTAGAACAAGTCATCGAGCGTATCGCTGCCCTTGTCGCAAAATGGCAGGCCCTTGGCTTCATACACGGTGTCATGAACACCGATAATATGTTGATCTGCGGTGAAACAATCGATTACGGCCCCTGCGCATTTATGGATACCTTCAAAGCAGATACCGTTTACAGCGCCATCGATCAGCAAGGACGCTATGCTTATCAGAACCAACCTTCTATAGCACACTGGAATTTAATGACCCTTGCGCAGGCCTTGCTGCCGCTATTCGACGCGAATCCAGATCGAGCGGTGGAATTAGCAAAGCAGAAGCTACAAGAGTTTCCAGCCCGTTTCGACCATTACTATCAGCAATGCTGTGCGGCAAAGCTGGGCATGACGCCATCTCCTAAATCCAGCGCACTATTTGCACAGCTTTTAAATTTAATCGAGACACATCGGCGCGACTTTACACAAAGCTTTGTGAAGCTCGCCGATAGCTTGGGCACCAATACGCCTATAATTGAACACGAGGCCGGGCACACTTGGCATCAACGATGGCAAGCCAGCGCTCTGGAAAACGAGCCGGAACATCAGGTCAAATCTAGAATGCTGCAGGCCAACCCCGTGGTGATTCCACGCAATCACCTCATTGCACAGGCCATTGAGGAAGCTTATCAGCATGACCGCTTTGATCATTTCGAAGCATTATTAATAGCTACCACCAACCCATATGACCGTGCATATGCAAATACAATATTTGCGCAACCACCGGCTGCTCATGAAGTTGTCAAAAGAACATTCTGCGGCACCTGAACACCCACCTATGGCCACGCCGCCAGGCCCCAATGGCATTCGAGTGGGCATCGATTTAGGCGGGACCAAAATTGAAATCATTGGCTTGGCACAAGACCAACGCGTGGTATTGCAAAAACGATTTTCGACTCCTCGAGGTCGTTACAGGGCAATCATTGAGGCCCTTGCTGCTGCCGTCGAGTTCGCAGAATTCAACACCAAAGAAACCTTGCACAGGCCGCTCGGCTTGGGTACACCCGGCGCCGTTTCACACAAAACCGGTCGCATGAAAAACTGCAATACAACAGAATTGAATGGTCGTGATCTGGTAAAGGATCTCATCCAGGTCCTTCAGCGACCGGTAAAAATAGCCAACGATGCAGACTGTTTTACACTCTCGGAGGCCATCGACGGTGCCGGCCAAAACCACACCGCAGTATTCGGAGTGATCCTCGGCACTGGCGTCGGCGGCGGCCTGGCAGTTCACCAAAAACTACTGACTGGCCCCAACGCCATCACTGGCGAATGGGGCCATAACCTAATGCCGCTAGCCCGACTAAAACGCCAGACTGACTTTCCTTGGTCACAAGGACGCATTTGCTACTGTGGACAACAGGATTGCATAGAAACGTGGTTGTCCGGACCCGGCCTGGCCATGAGTTTCAAGGAACTGACCGGCACAGATTTCCACGGTGCGCATATTTTGCAAAATCCAACACAATCCCCAGCCACGCAAGCTATCTTTGATCAATACAGCCAACTATGCGCGCTGGCCCTATCCACGATCATCAATAGCCTCGACCCAGATATCATTGTCCTGGGCGGCGGCCTGTCCAATATACCGGGCCTATGTGAGGCTATTCGCTCACATTGGACCAGTTATGTTTTTTCGGACAAAGTTGACACCATGCTGGCATGCGCTGCACACGGGGATGCCAGCGGGGTCAGGGGTGCAGCATATCTTTGGTCCTAGGGCTCATGAGCCGCCCAAGGAGACCCGGTTGAGTTCTTCAGCGATAGCGGTTGTGTCTTCAAGCCAGTGCATCAATGCCATTGAAACTTGGGTAGACACCATGGTCATCGGATTGGGGCTGTGTCCTTTTGCTCAGCGAGAAATCCTCTCTCATCGCGTACGCTTCTGCATGACGCCAGCCATAGCCGAAACCGAGTTAATGGCAGCGTTGAGAAACGAGTTGACCCATCTGATCAACGATGAATCGATCGAAACAACACTCCTTATTCACCCAAACGTGTTGCACGACTTCCATAGTTACAATCAATTTCTGAATGTCGCTGACGACCTTCTTGTCGATATGGCACTTGAAGGCACTTTCCAGATTGCCAGCTTCCACCCGCAATACCAATTCGCGGGGACCGAACCGGACGACGCGGAGAATTACATTAATCGGTCGCCCTACCCCATTTTACAACTTCTGCGCGAGGCCCGCGTTGCTGATGCTGTTTATCACCATCCTAATACTCAGGCGATAGTCGAACGTAATATTATGCAAATGAACAAACTGGGCTTGAATGCTGCCCGGAGTCTGCTCAACGCCTGCTATACCCATAACCAACCTGATCGGGTTTGAGCAGTAATCCTTGTCAGAGCCAGTTAAACTAGAGCCTATCGCTACTGAGACGAATAAAACATGTTAACCCTCGGGCAGACCCATACCCTACGTGTTGTAAAAATGACCGATCAGGGAGCCTATGTGGACGGCAAAGATTTAGGGGAGATTCTCTTACCGAGGAAGTTCTGCGCATCCGATCTATCCACAAATGATCATGTGGAGGTATTCCTCTATCAAGATTCTGAAACCAGGCTGATCACAACAACACAAACCCCCAAAGCCTGCGTTGGCGAATTTGCCTACCTAGAAGCTGTGGAAAACACCCCTTTTGGTACTTTTTTAGATTGGGGTCTGGACAAAGACCTGCTGGTGCCCTTTGCAGAGCAACATCGCGATATGCAGGTTGGACAGGCCTATCTCGTACACCTTTTTACCAATCAGGCCGACGGCAGAATAACGGCTTCCTCCAAAATAGATAAGTTTCTCAGTGATCGTGCACCTGAGGACTTTGCGCCCGGCCAAGCAGTAGACCTGATCATCGCAAAAACAACCGATTTGGGGTTTAAAGCCATCATCAATCACAGCACTTGGGGGCTACTGTACAAAGATGAGGTTAACGAGCGGCTGAGTTTTGGGCAGTCAACGCGCGGATTTATTAAATTTATCCGGCCTGACGGCAAAGTCGACCTTGCCCTTGGGCTGGCCCAAGAAGTCAAAGATCAATACACCAGCAGGGTGCTGGATTATCTTGCTGACAACAACGGTTTTGCCCCACTGCACGATAAAACAGACGCTAATAAAATTAAGCAGTTGCTGGGCATGAGCAAAAAGTCTTTTAAAAAGACCATTGGCGGGCTGTTTAAAGCACGCCTGATTAGCATTGAACCTAATGGCATCCGTCTGACTCATCGCCGCACCAAAAACTGATTCAAATGTCTAACTCGGCCATAGCTCAAATCAACATTGCGCCCCTGTTCAATAGCGACAACAGTGCGCGTCGAGCGGTAGACAAAGCACTTTTTGATGCTGCACAAGAGATTGGATTTCTGACCATCACCGGGCTGCCCCACACAGCGGCCATTAATGAAATCGCAAAAAGCAAATTAGTTCAGCTGTTTTCACTCCCGCAAAGCAAGCAAAAGCGGCTATGGAAAAAAAATTTCGAGCCCAACAATCCCAATCTATATCGGGGCTGGTTTCCTCTACACTCAGGGCCAACCCTGAGCCGTGAAGGCTTTGAGATCGGCCCCGATATCATCCGCAAATTGCCCGATCATGCTGACGATCTTTTATATGAACCCACGCCACTACCTGACGAGTCAGATTTGCCCGGCTTCAAAATGTTAGCACGCGATTATTACTCAGCCATGGAACATATTGGCAGTCACTTGTTAGCATCACTCTCGCGAAGCCTAGGCATACCACAGACCATCTTTTCCAACGTTTTTCAGGACGGAATCTCAACACTGAGAATACTACGATATATTCCCCGCGACTCGCTGCCGATTTCTGAAACTCTCAAAAAAACACGGGGCGCGCATGTAGACTCCGGTTTGCTCACGCTACTGGCATCCGTTTCGGGTATCAGTGGCCTACAGGCACAAAATAGTGATAAGCATTGGCTGGACGTACCTGCTACTCAAGGCAGCCTCGCAGTGAATTTCGGCGGACTTTTAGAACGTTGGACGGGCGGCGCCATCAAAGCGACAACACACGGTGTATTGCCAGTCGAACGCGAGCGTTTTTCTATTCCGTTCTTTTTCGAACCTCGGCCCGACGCAAGAATCGAACCGCTGCCGCTGGCGGACATCAAACCGTTTGAACCCTTTTTATTTGGTGATCATCTCTGGGCAACCACAACCAGATTTGCCGAAAATTTTGGGTTGCAGCATTTGCGCCCGCCCAAAGCCTCCTACCGGGACCCCCTTGCACCGTTTGAAAATTCAACATTCCTGTGAGCGCTTCACTCCTCGATAGTGCGATACCTCCTGTCTACCAAAAGACAGATTCCCCGCGCGGAGCACGCAACAACTCTACATCGAGATCCATTGCATAATTAAATCTGCACGGGTTGCCGCCGGCGGATCTGGCATCGATTTAGCCATCGCACAGGCCTTTTCATCCCCCGACATGACCGTGCATATTTTAGATCAGGACCTAAATGCACTATCCCAAGTGGCACAAGTACACCCAAAGTTTATCACCAGCGCATCAATGTGGCTGACGAGCCAGCGGTGAACGATTTGGTTGCCAAATATTTGGACATGACCGGCCGACTCGACGTCCTCGTGAATTGCGCGGGTGTTGCCGCGTCCGATATTCGTCTAGGACATAGCAGATATGGCGTCCTTTATCGCCTCAGAGAAAGCTCAACGCATCACCGGCCAAGTGATGACGTAGATGGTCATCTGGTCTCTTTTTAGACATTTGACACAAATAACCCTATTTTAATTGCAGGTTCTCAGCAAAAGCACTTAAACCGAACATAAATCCACAGGCAAATATGTCCAAAAAATCTATCTTCATTACAGGCGCAGCCAGCGGCATTGGCCTTGCAACAGCCGAACTGTTTCATGCCAAAGGCTGGTTCGTTGCAGGCTATGACATCGACCTGGCAGCGCTTCGGAAACTAGAAGCGCGCTGGGGAGACTCTTGCACAACGGGTTATCTCGATGTTCGAGATCCAGCTGCCTTTAACGAGGCAATGGCTCTATTTTCAACCTTCACAGATGGGCAACTGGATATTATGTTCAACAACGCCGGCATCACTGTCGGCGGTTTTTTCGATGAAATCCCTCTGGATAAAATGATCAACATCGTAAACGTTAATTTAATTGGAGTGCTCAATGGCACCTACGCCGCCATCCCGCTGTTGAAGCAAACTGAACATTCGCTATGTTTGACCACCTCTTCATCCGCCGCCATATTCGGCGCGCCTGAAATGGCCGTATATGGCGCCACAAAATATGCGGTCAAAGGTTTCACTCAAGCCATGAGCGTCGAGTTGGCGCGCCATGGCGTCAGAGCTGCTGACGTCATGCCCGGCATCATAGATACCCCTCTATGGGAAAGTAACCGGTACGTTGACCGCAAAGCAATCGCTACCTACGCCAAGACGCCGGCCAGAAATATAACGCGAACTGACGCCTCAAGAACCATTTCACCCTCTGAGGTGGCCAAAGCTGTCTGGCAGGCTTATCACCAGGAACATCTGCATTATTACGTCCCGCCAGAACTTGAAAAAAACGAGCTGCGTTCGGGTGCCGATTTAGAGCAAAGAAGAGACGCAATGATCGCGGAGCGCCGTCACAAGGCGCCCTAAACTGCTCAGCTTGAAACGCAATTGGCCCGAGAAGTCCGCTTAGTGATCCAGCACAGGGCTTTTATTCGGCTGTACCTTTGCCACCGACAATAAAGACTCAACACAATCTCGAATGGACACGTCCAAGGGATAAAAATCCATATCCAACGCCTCACGTATTCGATCATTTCGCAATTCACAGCCTCCCCAAATTGCCCTGAACTGCGCCTCTTTGGCGCGAACTTTTTCCGGAAAAGGATCCACTAGCTTTGCCCCGGCAAAACCGATCTCCGGCAGCAAGCGACTAATACTGGCGCAAATGGCTTCAACATCCCGAGTTTCGGTGGACCAGGCAATAAAACGCTGGCCGTTTTGAACCCCTACATTTTCCAGCAGACGAATATGAGCCTGCGCCACATCGCGAACATCCACAGTGAACCATGGGCGATAGGCACCCACGACGTTTTGAGAATATTCTCCCATCAACATAGTTTTAATATTATGTTGCCAAGGCCCACCGTCTTGATGGTGAGGTGACAGGATCGGCCCCACGTTATCACCGGGACAGCAAGTCACCGCATCCCAGCGCCGACTCAGCCTGGCCGCATCGGCGAAGGCCCGCTCTGCCAGAACCTTGCCCATGGAATACCCCTGACCACGTTCAGGCGAACGCTTGGGATTATGTTCATCAGGGTAGCGATCCTCGTACAGCACGGGCCGCCGCACAAGCTCTTGAATATCTTGCTCTGAGATAACCGCAGCAATACTCGAGGTGACCACCACTCGATTAACAGTGCCCGACTGGTTCACGCTTGCAATCACATGGTCACAGACCTTTTTGACATAGTCTTGATCGTCGTAGGTTGACACATGAGACAAATGCGCCACACCCTGACAGCCTTTAAATATCTCATCGAAGCAGCCTGCCTCATCAAGATTGGCACTATGCAGGGTTAATCGTCCCGAAGCATAACCGGGCATCATTTTCAAAAATGTCGTTTTTTCTGCGTCATTGACATCACGGACACAAGCGCGCACTCGAAAACCTTTGTCCAGCAGACCTCGAACAACCCAGCCTCCAATGAAGCCTGCACTACCTGTAACCGCGACGGTTCCACCTTGGGGAATCGGAGGCATATTAATTCTTCCTATTTGCTATCGACAATCATCGCACAAGCTTAATTGAAACAAGCTTTAATACGACAGAGTTTCCGGGCTATCCAACCTTTTTCTTTTTTAAGCGATCAATTGAGTAAGCTGAATCATCCCTCATCTGAATCAAACTGAACAAATTTCCATCCGGATCTCTAGCATAAACTTCCGTGGATTGAGCACTTTCAACAGGCTTGGACAAAAACGTTATTCCCGCATCTACCAATCGCCCGTAGTCCTTTTGAATATCGGATACCTCAAAAGCAAACTTCTGATAGCCGATCTGTTCAAAAGGTGCCGGCGGACCCGTTTCAGGCGTCACTGGATTAACAAATTGCCAAAGCTCAAGGTCCATATTTTCCATATGAAACCAAGCCGCTCGAATGTGGACATCATCATAGTCTGCGACCTGATCAAAAGTGGGGCCCGCTGCTTTATTGGCACGACGGCTCACCTGAACCCCAAGCACTGTTTGATAAAATGCCACCAACTGATCAATATCCGGAGACACTAGCGCAACATGAGAAAGCCAAACCGGGTCGTTAAAATGCGGCCGGTCCAAATGCTCAGTCTCAAACATGATCCCATCTAAATCCCGCGCATAGGCATAATAAACTCCCTGGCCCAACAAACTAATCGGCGCGTCGCCTCTACTTACGGGAACGGCCCCCTGCGCTTTAAAACGCGCGTAAAGATTTTTTTGTGTCGCAGACTGAAAACAAACATGGGTGACACCCGGCCCAGCAACCGGAAGTACTCCAGAGGCAGCACCGTCAAGTGGCGCGTATTGCGAAAGTTGCAAGTACGCATTGGGGCCGCGCAGTGTGAGTCTGCCCTCTGGCAGGATTTCGAACCCGCTGGCCGTCTCCGCCATGGGATTACCCAGCCCTTTGATCGGCGCCTGAGAGATCCCGGCCGCCCGCTCATAAAACGCGGCAGCAGCCTGCAGGTCGCTCACACACAAACCCACATGGTTGATCCCCTTGATGGTTGAGTGGGTCATTGTTCTTCCCCTTTGATTTGTTTCACTTAAATTCAAATGCTCCAGCCAGCAGCCACTCTGACAGCAGGCGCCATTTAAACATTCACCAACGACGAGGGATTCGTCATCCTCCCAATAGCGTATGATAGCCGGTGATCAAAGTATATTTGGAGCATGTGAGTGAATACCGCGAATCTGACCCGATTTGGACCCGAAAATTTTTCGCAGCCAACTGGTGCATGCGTCACCTATTCGGCGTCTTTTCGGGCCATCAATGGTCCCGCCAAACTCATTGTGCAGAACCACGGCGTTCAGCAATTAGAGCTTAAAATTAATGGCCGCAGCATAGATTTCTCGCTGAAAACCGAGCAAAACAGCGAAATACAACTCGATATTATCCTGCAACCTAACAACACCCTAGAGGTTAGCCTCGAGGGTAACCTCAGTATTCGAGTGACGCAAATTACCCATGCTGACCTCGGATTACTGCGCCAGGGCTATTTCGGCCTGAACACAACCGACCTTGCGCGTCAGCGCAAATTCTACGAGACACTCGGTTTTATCGGCGAAATCTACCCCGCCGGCCCAGAAACCAGCACGACGTTTGCTCAAGCCTTAGGTTTTGAAGACGATTACCTCATCCATGTTTCACTGCACAGTTTGGAAAACCCGCCGACTCCGCCGTTTGTCGATACCGTCCAGTTTAGGGGCGATTCCTATCGCGAAGAACCACCTTACAGTCACCTGAATCACATCGGTATGACCTACGCGACCTATTCAACCAGGGATCTGGACAGCGATTATGCTTATCTCAAATCGAATCATGTACCCTTTCTTTCACCGCCAACTCACGCCCCTAACGGGGAGTACTTCGTTTACTTTCAAGACCAAGATGGTGCCTTCTTAAAATTGCTGCAGAGCAACCCTCCCGCCACGCCGAGCCAGCCGCCCAATCTAACCCATCTGCTCAATACCAACATGAACGTCACTGATCTGGAGCGGTCGCGCGAGTTTTATCGACTTTTAGGGTTCACCGAGTCAACACCCAATTCACAAGCAGGCGGCGGCGAATTTGCGCGCGCACACGGGTTTGACCACCCGATCGAGTTCATCGGTCAAGATATCAGTTTGGGCAAAGACACCGACGGCGCGACTCTACAGTTGCGTCAGTGGAAAACCCCGCACGACGACACCCCACCCTATGCGCCACCGGTAAATCATCTCGGCATCGACCGCATTAACTTCTACGTCAAAGATCTAACAGCCGCCGTCAATGAGATGCTTGCACTCGGCTTCGAGCCGCTTGGTCCAATCGGCGGTAGCGCAGAAATTGGCATCGTATTTTTCTTTGATCCAGACGGCATTAAGGTCCAGCTGGCAGGCCCACAAAGCGCATAAGCGGCATCCACAAGATCAACTCAGGGGCGCGTGTCTTACCGCCAACGCTTTGAGCAAACCAGGGTCAGATCGAAAGGTCTTTAAGCGTATAGTCTTTGAGGACCGAGTCACGCACCTCGGGGACGTCTCGATAGGCATCCTCCAAACCCATGAAAGGCTTATATCGAAAGCGAGTTTCTTGCGGGTAAAAATTACTCCTCACCTCCGTTGCCAGTTGAATTAATGCCGCGCGTTCAAAAATTCTTTTTTCATCATAAACTTCTTGCGAGGATTCACTCAACGTGCCTTTTGCACCCAATACCGATCGTCGTTGATGAAAACCGAAGGTCAGTGAAATCCGCAGCTGATCTGATGTATTGGCGAAAGAGCAGTGGAGGATTTGACGATTAGCGATCGTCACATCACCCGGCTGGCACATCAGCGGCACAGCCCCCTCTAGCTGCTCAGATCCGGCGTTTTCTGAAATACGCTTTCTAATGTCAATCCGGCCTAGTTTATGTGTCCCGGGTAAGACCCAAAGACCATTGTGCGCCGTGCATTCGTAGAGCTGGACTTGGAAATTGAAACCATGAATATCCTGATCCCAGTTGGGAGAGGACCAATGAGTGACGCCATCTTGATGCCAGGATACAGACCCTCCAAGCCCCGGCAATTTTACAAATGCTGCATCATTATAGGGCACAAAATCTTCACCATTAATCGCCTGCGCAATCGCCAGTATCTGCGGGTGACCATATAATCGAAACCCGGCCTCGCTCATTTGGCACATACTGCTGATCAGAAAAGGTACCCGTGCTGGCGCGTCAGCGGACGCGCTCGGTTCGCTCATCTTCACAGGATGACGACCATTTAAATGTGCAGTACCGCCCCAGGGATCAGACAGTGGCCGAATCAAGCTGTAGGGCCGTCTGGCCAATTCCATGCCCATCGCCCTGCGCCCCTGCCGATCTAATTCGGAGGTATTGTCCACCGGAGCCCGTTCGAGGATTTCAGCATAATCGGTCCTGAGCAAATTTATTTCTTCAGCGTCGACCAAATTTTCAAATACATAAAACCCATGAGACGCATAGGCGTCTATGATTTCAGGCGCAAGCCTACCCGCCGAGTCAAACTTTATCGGTCCTCGATTGCCCAGCCTGGACGCCCTTTGTTCGCCGCGCAGCACATACCTATCCATTAGGTGGTGATGATCCGAAGCCGTCATTTGTTGATGCTTCATTGTAAACTCATTTTTTTATCCACCGGCGATCTGCTATCCCTTATGTTATGCCACTATTGAGGAAGCCCCGCGAGTCTTTGGCTAATCCGCCCAAGGTAGTATTGCGCCGCAGGATCTTGGGGCACCTGCGCAAGCACTCGACTAAAGCACGACAGGGCACTATAAAGATCTCCCTCCCTATAAAACTTCAGACCCTCTGCAAAGGTATCAAGAGTTGTAGTGCGATCGTTAAGCAATTGCACCTCCATTGCATCAAGAATCTCTACAAGCTCCAGCTGCCCTTTTCGCCCGCGAATCTGGTGCGAGCCTAAACTACGAGTCTTGAAGCGATGAGCATCCCCGCATGCGTCAAGCGTTTGCTTGCTCACTAAAATTTCACCGCCAAGCATTCGTGTCATCGACTCGATTTTCGAGCTGGTATTCACGGCATCAGCAATAATTGTTGCATCCCAACGAGTTTCATTGCCAATAATACCAAGCGACACCGGACCTTCATGGATTCCGATGCTCATGGATAACTGCGAATCAGTCTCTTGATTTACCAACGCCGCTTCTCTGAGGGAGCGCTGCATGGCAACGGCAGCATCAATTGCTTGACTCGTACCGGAGGGAAACAGGGCCATCATCCCATCCCCCAGATACTGAACTACATATCCATCGTTTGCTTCGATGCATGGAACAGTCAAGCTCAAAAATTCATTAATCATCGCAAAACAGGCAGCTGCGGACAGCTTTTCACTCAGCAATGAAAAACCTTGCAGGTCTGCAAACATGACCGCCTTTCTTGTTTCCACGTAACGTCCGCGCCGCGCGTTAATCGGCCCATCAATACCAATATTTTCAAGGATCGCAGTAGGTACAAACCGCGCAAAACTCGCGTTAAGGTCACCGACTTGATTGACGGACGTCCTCAGCTGGGCTTCTTGCTCTCTGGCTTGAACAAGCGATGCCTGCGTCGCCTCATTGGCAATTAACAACTCACCCACCGCGGTATGTAAGGGCAAATCGCTCAATAAAATCCCATAAGCGTCCAGCTCTGACACTGAGGAGATACGCGGAAAACCGGTAAGCAGCCAACCGCCTAAATTAGGATAGATCTGGCCTCTTAAGACATGTTCAGGCAAACCCTCTAATTCCAAGTGAACGATCATGCCAATCAACTCTGGTATGAATTCGCTTTTCAACCGCCCGTAGAACGGTCGTCTAAGCAGGAGTCTTTGTTGCAATGACGATAGGTCTTGCTCCCCTTCAAGATTCCACACTCTCTTGAGCAGCGGAGAAACCGCCAATATTTCACCTGAAGACGCAAAACTAATGCTGAAAGGAATCAACTCATCTGCAAGGCCGGGCTCTAAATCAAGCGATCGCTTCACTAGCAGTACTCATCCTGATTCTCATGCGCTGACAAGGCATTGGATGCTCTTCACCTGGCACATGAAAAATATCTATTTCAATTCCGTAATACACCGCTAGGCCTGTCAAAAGACCAACAACAAAGTCCAGCAGCAACTCTTCCCTATGGGAGTAATAATCCAGTTCTATCTCTGTATCATCCAAAACTTTGATTTTAAACGACGGTGGGCGATAGTCTGGGAAAGTGACGCGGATTCGCTCATGCAAATGATCCAGATTTTTCACAAAATCAACAAAACCCGCACCCGACTTCGCCATCATCTCACCGTAGTGCTCAAGCGCAATATCGGTTACCCAATATTTTCCAAAACCCTGCAAAATATCCGACGGCGACAGTCCCAACTCATCATGCGCAGCCGCCACAAGGTTGTAGGTAACGGTGTCATCATAGGCTTGCATGCTGATGAAATTTTCATCCACCCCAGCAGAGGTGTGAATTCGTTTCCAGGTAGCGCGATTAAAATTCTTAAGCACAAACCCTCTAACAGCCTTGTTGACCATTCCATACACTGTTGCAACCCCCCGATCTTAAATAGCAGTTGTGCGCAGCCTCGCCGTCGCTGAATGCAAGCCAAAGCCAGTAGACATTAGTCATTGTAAGAGACAACGTCAATACGCCGCATTTCAGAAGAAACGCACACCAACGCCTGCGTCACGGTGATCGTTGCGCAGCGCGCCACTTTTGTTTTGCTCTTCTGGATTTGCTAATCGTATCAAGCTATCGCAAGACAGAATGTCGTCGCCTGAAGATGAGCATGTCGAGTAACGAGCCGATCGAAAATAGCACTAGGGCGACAACTATTCGGGCATCCCCAAGATTAATGATTGGCTCTACGGGTACAGCAACGCTCTTTGTTAACGCCGCTATTTTGTAATCGTGCCTTTCGCTAAACGCCGGATTTGTCGCAATCGCCACAATATCACGGCGGCTGCGATATCTAAAAAGAGCTCCCCGACCCCACTGATCTGCGCCCTCTATACCGACAACATCCATCGCCTGACCAACAGCTTGGCCATAAAATACCGGATGACTGGCGCGTTTGAATTGCGCCGGATACATGTGTTCCATGTAGTGATCTAGGAGTTGCATCGCTTCAGCGTTGGCGCCAGTGTCAGGCAGGACGGGTGGAGATTTATTGAGGTCCAAAAGATTAATCATCACAAAATCGTCACCGTTATCGGTACGCATAAACTGCTCAAGAGCCTCGAGCGATTGCACGGAGGAACCATTAGCTTGGGCCTGCTTGAGAAATTTTCTAATTTCGTGTTCCGCCAGGGGGCCATCAAAGTTGGTATACCAACTGACAAAAGATCCGTAGAGCAGCACAACAAACGCCCACAAATAGGCACGTTTCATCGATCAGTTACTCCAGTAGATAAAGGTATCGTTCACGGGATCCATCTTCTCGCGCAAATGTTTGTCGACATTAATGGCCGAAGCACCCACCGGATCCCAAAGAGGAGGGACCATTTCCGCATCGTGCGCAGCTAACAGTTTCATCATGCGCTCAACCACCTCCGGTTTTTCTTGCGCAAGATTGAACGACTCCGCTGGGTCCACCGAAAGGTCAAATAACCACATTTTATCCATCAGCGGATCCACGGCTAACTTCCAGTCATGATGCCTTACCGTCCGATAACTCCCTGCACGCCAAAACAATGTGTCGTGCGGCTTGGTCAGGGACACAGCAGCTTCGTTTTGAACAAAAGGCAGCAAACTTACGCCATCAAGTTTGTGATCCGCATCTACCGCAGCGCCGGCTGCATCTGCGGCCGTGGCAAAAATATCAAAATGGTGCACTGGTTTGTTATACGTCTTGCCAGCCGGAATTTGCGTTGGCCATTTAATGAAATAAGGCACGTGGATGCCCCCTTCAAAATTAGTAATCTTCCAACCTCGGTAGGGTTTATTGAGGTCAGCAATACCCAAATAACCCGCCCCACCGTTATCTGAAGTGAAAATCACCATGGTATTGTCATCAAGACCATGATCCTTTAAAGCTTTCAATACTGCGCCTACACCTCTATCCAGGCCTCTGATCATTCCAGCATAGACTCGCTCTGCATGATCCTCGATATGCCCTAATGCATCGTAATCTTGTTTTGCCGCCTGCAGAGGCGTATGCGGCGCCCAATGTGCCAAGTAAAGAAAGAACGGGCGGTGTTTGTTATTGCTAATGACCTTGACCGCTTCTGCGGTGTAATAGTCCGTGAGATACCCACCCGGCTCAAAGGCTGAGCTGCCGTTGTAGCTGGCGGCGTACCGCATCCCCGCCCAGAGGAAGCGGTCAATCGGATCGTAGGCGAGTTTTGCGTTAACCACCTCGGGATCATCCTCTGGAGCGTACAAACCCGAATGCATCAGCAGGCTTTGATCAAACCCCTGATCTTCAGGCGCGCTGCCGTTTTCGCGACCCAAGTGCCACTTTCCAATGTGCGCTGTATAATACCCCTGCGCTTGCAACACTTCAGCAATGGTAATTTCGCTGGCCGGTAATCCCATCTGTTCGTACGGAATGGTTCTGACATTTTCATTGACTATGGAATCGGGCTGATCAAGGTTTTGCACCATCATTCCCAGCGCAGTGGTCATGCCTTGAGGGGTCGGCGTGAATTCGAAACCAAAACGCGATCCGTAGCGACCGGTCATCATCATCGCGCGAGAGGGCGCGCATGTACCCTGCCCCGCATAACCGTTGGTGAAGTTAATACCCGCTGCAGCAATTCCATCAATATTCGGCGTTGGCACCGTTCCCTTTGCAATACCGCCCCCATTAAAAGTCAGATCGTTCCAACCCAGATCATCGGCAACAATCAGTACAATGTTCGGCGACTCGTTGTTGTCCGCCCTTTTGGCAGGACCACGCTGCCATGCGATGGCCTGATGCGGGCCCACCGTCGTGCGTTGATCGCTTGCCAGCGAAATCGCTGCGAGCAATAGTTCGATCCGAAAAAAATAAGCTACCAGCACCACGGCAGCTAACGCCATTAAGACAATCGGCAAACGCCTCCCCACCATTTCTCAGATCTCCAACGTTGCAACGACACATTTAAGGACAGGAACCGCCCAAACTATAATGGATCGCATTAATTATAGCCAGATCATCCAGGGCAACAAAAAAAGACGAGTGACCCACATAAGCCAATGCAAAGGCGCACTGACGCAGCGGCGCATGACCCATAACAACAACCAGCGGATCCGGTAGCTCTGCGGAAAAACTTATGCAAAGATCAGCTGCAAGTTTCCCTAGCAAGTGGCGCACAAAAAACAATGAGTACTCAACCAACCCCAAAACCCAAATTTATTTCGCTGCAAGAAGCTGCAGCAATGACTCAGGGAACACGCATAACCTTTATCCCCGGCGTCCCAGCGCTTTTTTCTGAGGCGCTCAAAAACATTTGTTTTGTCAAAGCGATACCACTTATCCGGGTCTTACATCCCATGATGGGCGTCGATAAAGACACAGGAACCGATCGTCAAGCCCAACTATACAAGTTAACCAAGCAAACCAGTCTGCCTACCATGCTGCACAACAAAGAGCGGCCTCGAAACGTTTGGATTGAACAATTGGCGCTTTGCGAACAGATCGGCGACCCAAATACACCAGACCTGATCCCCAAAAATTTCACCGAACGAGCAGACGTCTTTGGTCTGTGCGCAATCATCCTCGCTGAAGACGGATTCATCTGGAATATGCGCATCTTAGGAGACAGTCCGCTGGGCCGAAAATATGGATTTAACGAAGCAGCCTGCGCTGCAGCACCAACAAAGATGGCCGAGGTGATCACGCTGATCGACAACCGCCTAGAAACCCAGCAAGACAAAGGCTCCCGTTTCCTTGTGGGCAACTCCATTAGCGCCGCAGACATTTATTGGGCGACCATGTGCATCAGTATTAATGTTCCCCCGCCGGAAATCATGCCTATGACCCAGCAAAATAAAGGGATGCTAAAGTATTTTGCAAGGAACTCACAGATCCCTGCAATCGCCAATCTGATCAGCAAGAGAATAATTGACCACCAGCAGTACATACTGAGCCATTACTGCGAAACACCTGCAGTATTGGGTGGTGACCCGCTCTAACGAGGGCGCAGGGTTGGGTCGCCTTAAATCAAGCGCTCGTCAAAAATCAACGCCGCGGCAAAAAGCACCATCAACACGCACCGTGCTGCCATTAACCCAACTGGCCGCCGGACTCGCCAAAAAAGCAACCACTCGCGCCACCTCCTGCGCGGTGCCCATGCGTTTTGTCGGGTGCCAATCGCGATCGCGCTCGTACAGCGGCGTAGCGTTGTCTTTGATATTGTTCCATGCGCCGCCTTCGATGTAGATTGGACCCGGCGCGACCGTGTTGGCACGAATACCTTTCTCTCCCCATTGCAGGGCGCGCTGCGCCATGTGTCTGATTGAGGCTGCTTTCATCGCCCCATAGCTAGGACTGATGGGCACATCATGGTGTTCTATCCCCGTAATTGATGCAATTTGCACCATTGACGCGCGCTCAGACTGCTCGAGATAAGGCAGCGCCCCTTCACTCATACCCACCATACCCATCACGTCAACCTCAAAGTTGCGCCGCCAGGAATCAGGTCCGCCATCGGGTTGACCACTGGCTGTCGCGTTGTGCACAACAATATCCAGACCGCCCAAATTATCCGCTGCACAATTCATCCATGCCACGGTGGCATCATAATCTGCCACATCACACACATGACCGCTGGCAGCCCCAAATGCACTCAATTCCTGCACCGCTGCACCGAGCGTATCGGCGCTACGCGCCGCAATTTGAACAACCGCACCTTCTGCCAGAAGCGCTTTAGCAACGGCAAACCCAATCCCCTGACTGCCGCCGGAAACGACAGCCTTTGCACCCTTTAGACCCAGATCCATTCGCGACCCCTTTTAAATCAACTAAAACGCAAAATACTAACAGGGGTAACCAAGCCAAGGAAACTTCAAGCCCAGCTCCTGACTCATGCAGCACGTTCGCTACCTTTTCGGCGCCGAGACTGGACATGCACAAGAGCTGCCAGCATGATTCGGCCACAGCGACCATTGACCGCCTTTACACAGAACCGGCCTAATCTTCGGATGGAGACGCGCATCAATATGGAAACAATTGTCGGCGGTGGACCCAAAAAACTCTTATATACACTCAAAACCCTGCAAAAAATCGGCCTAAGAAAAGGCACCAAGGCACTCACCAGTCGCAATACCTGCAAAGCGTGCGGCTTGGGCATGGGCGGTCAACTCGGTGGCATGGTCAATGAAAAAGGTGAGTATCCATCGGTCTGTAATAAGAGTGTTCAAGCACAATCCACCGATCTGCGACCCGCGATTCCGCTCGAACTGTTCCAGCACAATTTAGACGACTTTAAGGCCTTGAGCGCTCTTGAGTTCGGCACACTTGGCCGGCTTGGGGTACCCCTGTTGAAAGCTAGAAACCACAATAAATTTGAACCAATCTCATGGTCACAGGCGTTATCCACAATTGCTGAAAAACTGAAACTCACCGACCCTGACAGAACCTTTTTTTATACCTCCGGCAGGTCATCCAATGAAGCCGGATTTGTGCTCCAGCTCTTTGCCCGCGTCTTTGGCACCAACAACATCAATAACTGCTCTTATTACTGCCATCAGGCGACCAGCGTGGGCTTACATAGCACAACCGGGCAAAGCACCGCGACAGTGTCTTTAGCCGAACTGGCTGAAACCGACTGCGTCTTTGTGATCGGGGCAAACCCTGCGTCTAATCACCCAAGGTTTATCCATCAGTTAAAAGGCGTGCGAGACCGTGGCGGAGAGGTGATCGTCATTAACCCCATGAAAGAGCCTGGGTTGATCAGATTTTCTGTGCCTAAAAGCCCAGGCTCCTTGCTTTTTGGCGGAACAGAAATCGCTTCGGCCTACCTTCAGCCCAAAGCCGGCAGTGACTATTTTGTGCTACTTGGTCTGGGCAAAGCGCTGCTCGAACAGGGACACATAGACCACAACTTTTTGTCTCTTCATACAGACAACCACGGGTCTTTTTTAGCGCATTTAACTGCGCTAAATTGGCGCCTGATAGAGCGCGAAACGGGCCTGAAAAAGACAACGCTCGCAGATATTGCCCGCCGCTATGGGCGCGCGCGGCGCTCCGTTTTTGCATGGGGAATGGGCATTACCCACCACTTACACGGCAGCAGAAATGTAGAGGCGATCGCTGCGCTAGCTTTATTGCGCGGCATGATCGGCAAGCCTGGTGCTGGCCTGTTGCCTTTGCGTGGGCATTCTAACGTTCAAGGCATCGGCACAATCGGCGTAAAACCCGAATTGGATCCAATCATTGCGAAACGTATGGCCGATCATTTTAATTTTACGTTGCCCACTCAACCCGGTCTGGACACACTCGCCTGCGTAGATGCTGCCCACCAAGGAGAAATAGACTTCGCCTTGATCATGGGCGGAAACTTACTTGAGGCAACCCCCGACAGAACTTGGGCGGAGGCGGCGATGAACAAAATCAAATTGAAGGTTTTTTTGACCACGACGCTCAACCACGGACATGTCTATGGCATGGATGATCAAGATGCGATCATTTTACCTGTCACAGCCAGAGACGAAGAGTGGCAGCCGACGACTCAGGAATCGATGTTTAATTATGTTCGGCTAAGCGACGGCGGAATCTCCCGGGTGTCAGGTGCACGACCAGAATCCAACGTGATTTGTACAATCGCACAGCAGGTTTTGGGCCATCGGCCAGTCGATTTTTCAGCACTTGCATCACATGAGGCAATTTGCACCGCCGTGGCTGCAATTGTTCCCGGCATGCAACAAGTGGCCGCTATTCACAAAACCAAAAAAGAATTTCATATTGAGGGTCGGCTCATGCAAAAGCCCAGATTCCCCACGCAATCCGGGAGAGCCCGTTTCCCAGAATTCGAGCTCACCCGTCGCGCTCAAGCAACTGATGCATTTACGATGATGAGCATTCGAAGCGAGGGACAATTCAACTCCATGATTTACGAAAATCACGACACCTATCGCGGCACAAAGCACCGTCAAATCGTTTTTATGAACAAATCTGACATCACTCGACTGGGATTAGCAGCTGGCATGCGCGTAGACGTCTCATCTCCGGCTGGGGAATTGAAGGGACTTGAACTCGTTGCGTTTGACCTGCCTGTTGAAAATGTTGCGCTGTATTATCCTGAATCCAACGTGTTAGTCGAAACGAAGGCGGATCCCCGCAGCCGAACGCCGGGATTTAAAAGCCAGCCTGTTAGCATCAAACCTAGCGCGCATCGAATCGTGTGACTTTCGTCGGGCCAATACTTGAACCCTCCGAAAACTAGCTTTGCGCAGGGCAGCGATACAACCGTCAAACTAAAGTAAACCAGTGATATTATTTAATCACCTGAACCACTTTTGACTAAACTTCCTGATGCATCAAAAGCTTGTCTAAACGCACCGCTAACTTCTCCAAGGAAGCGGCAGAGACCGGCACAACCAGTTGATCTGTACCCGCGGCTGCATAGGCGGCAACTGTGTCTTCATTCACTGGATGTCGATTAGGACCTACGATTAGCTGAATATCAGCGAGGGATCGACCATTAGCAGCCAAAGCAGACTCTAAAAAAGGGAGCCGCCGCCGCAATGCCTCGGGCGTCAAATCATAACCATACCATCCGTCGCCAAACCGGGCGACACGCCTTAAAGCCGGATCGGATTCACCACCAAAGATGATCGGCGGATGAGGCTTTTGCACGGGTTTAGGGTTGAAGTGGCAGGGCGGCAAATTAATCGTCGGGCCCGAAAAATCCGTAACGCCGTCCGACCACAACGCTTTCATGAGCGCAATATATTCCTCTGTTCTGGAAGCTCGCGTTGTAAAATTCATGCCTAAACTGTCAAATTCTTCTTTCAACCAACCGATGCCCACGCCAAAGTCAACTCGACCACCCGAGAGGTAGTCTAGGTCTGCGACCATTTTCGCGGTATAGACCGGTTGGCGCTGCGGAACCAAACAAATGCCAGTGCCCAATCGAACCTTTGACGTGTGAGCGGCGATGTAAGTCAACGCCGTGAACGGATCTAAAAGGCCTTCCGGATTACCGGGAATCCGGCCGTTGTCCGCATACGGATAAACCGAGGTGTATTCAGGATAGAATAGTACGTGTTCTGGCACCCAGATACCGTAGGCACCTTTTGCTTCAACCATTTGTACCGCATCTTTAATCAACCCCACTGGCGTATTTTCATTGAACGCCATGGCCACGCTAATTTCCATCAACCCCTCCTACAAGTTTACCCACCCTAAAGCTTACACTCCTGCACGTGCCAGGTGCGTTAAATGCCACTATTGAGTATTTATCTTACGCCACAATCCGCCGTTGAGCCCAAAAACAGCTTGCTGGTTAGGCAACAGACTAAAACGACCCCGTTGTGTCAGCAGGCCCGATGTACTTGCAAAAAATTTCTAATCAGTGAACTCTTTGCTGACCACGGCGATCGAACTTAAAAAAATATGTCCACCGCGTTTTATATCCGCACTCACCGGTGCTGTATTGGCCTGCTGCTTTGCCTGATGTGCCTGACAGGCACAGCCTTAGCAAGTTACGACCCAACAGAACCCATGTTAAAAACCAACAATGGTGATGTGGAAATCGCTTATCGAGTGCTCGGTGAACCATCAGCAGAACCCATCATTATTATCATGGGGCTTTCAGCATCCCACCGAGTCTGGAACCCGATGTTGATTAGCGGCCTAGTGAACGGCGGCTATCGCGTGGTGCTCTTAGACAACCGAGATGTAGGCGAATCTTCACGAATGACCAAAAAAGGTGAGCTCTGGCTTGGCTGGCAGTTGCTGAAATATCGGCTTGGCTTTGAGGTCGAATCGCCCTATACGCTAAACGACATGGCTGGCGATGCTGTTGCGGTGCTCGACGCACTGGGAATTGAACGTGCCCATGTTGTCGGCGCTTCTATGGGCGGCATGATTGGTCAAATAATCGCCTACGACTATCCGCAGCGAACACAATCTCTGGTATCCATTATGTCCACCACCTGGGCTGAACATTTGCCACCACCCGGGCAAGCGCAAGAGGAGGGCATTTCAAACATGAACGACAGTTCACAAGAGCAGGCAGCCAATTTGGAACAGCTGGGTTTCTATCCTCGTGCTTTGCCAAATCAGGTAACCGCGATTCTCAGTGCCGGCGACCGAACACAGCACGTGGCAAATATTATCGCTCCTACCCTTGTATTACATGGCGCAGACGACAAGTTACTCACCGTGGAGCACGGTCAACACACCGCCGCAGTTATCAAAAACGCGCGGCTTAAGATCTACCAGGACATGGGGCATAATTTACCTGATGAGATTATTCCGGCAATGGTGAAAGACATGCTGGAACACATGCAGTCCAACCGCATGGCGATAGCGGCAGGTGGGCTATAGCTCGTGCCCAGCAATATGATGAGCACGAGCGCCTGTGTCACTTAAGTAAAATAATTCATCACCGACCGGCGCGCCCATCATGTTCAACTCCACATCATGTTCGGATTATCCATCACCTTCGGATAAGCGAGATCGGAGCGAGGCGTTGAGTTGAAAATAATGCAGGCATTAGATGTCTAGGCTATCGCTGAGCCGACGTCTTTTTATGACCCCTTAAAACGAGTACTCTACTGTCTTAACACCACGCCTATATGCGCAGAGAAGAGCACCATGAAAAAAGCACTGATAATCATTGCTATTGTCCTAGTCCTTGTTTTGAGTGTTCAGGCCTTACTGAAAACCCCCGCTGTACAGGACGCTGCCCTAACCAGTCTCAGCGCAATGGTGGCCGCACAAAATGCCAAGCCGTTTCCAGCATCAGAATCTCTCAAGGTCTTCGTTTGTGGCAGCGCATCCCCGTTAGGCATGGGCCAGGCGCAAGCGTGTATTGGAATCATTACGCCCGAGCACTTTTATCTCATTGATTCTGGCGCCGGCTCAACAGCCAATATTAATCGACTGAGGCTGCCCACCGAGCGTTTACAAGGGTTATTAATCACCCATTTCCACTCTGACCACATTGCGGAAATCTATGAGGTAAACCTGGGCTCCTGGATCGCAGGACGACCCACCCCGCTAACCTTGTTCGGACCAAGTGGGATCAATGAAATCACAGATGCTGTTAATGCCGGCTATCGACTCGATAGGCAATATCGAACCGCTCATCATGGTGCTGAGTTACTGCCTCCGGCCCTCGGCGTCTTGCAACACAAGACCATTACACCAGGAGTTATCATCGAGGATGGGGCACTCACAATCACCGCATATGTCGCCGAACATCCACCGATTGAACCGGCCGTTGGCTATCGATTTGACTACCGTGGCCGCAGTGTGGTCGTTTCCGGTGACAGCAACATAAACGGCGACACATTAGATATTGTCAACGGCGCAGATTTGTTACTACACGATGCGTTGTCCCTGCCCACTGTATCAATACTTTCTGATGCGATGGGTAATGCCGGCCAGGCACGACAATCTAAAATTGTGGCCGATGTGATCGACTACCACGCCTCTACAGAATCAATTATTGAGCTAGGCAAACAGTCGAACGTTAATATGGTGGCGTTCTACCACCTAGTGCCAGTACCCTTAAATTCCGCTTTGGATGCCGTCTTCGAGCGTGGTATGCCGGACAATTTCCTTTTGGCCAAAGATCTCATGTGGTTTGAACTACCCGTAGGCAGTGATGAAATTGCAGTAAATCATCCTTGACCTACAGCTTCCTAGAAATCAGCCGCACCGATATTTTGTGCTTGTCATTCTTTATTTGTGCTTGTCATTCTTTATCAGGACCAAAAGTCAACCAGGCCTCAATATATTTGGTCGTTTGTTTACCCATTTCCTCCAGGAGGCTTGGCGAGACCTTTGTGGGAGTTTGTGATGGCAATGGAACTTCTGTTTGCAGGCCCACATCCTTACAGAGGTTGAAGGAGGTACAAGCCTCATAAATGGCGCCACCAATGACTGCTTCACTGGACTCCCATCTATGACGCATAGAGAGTTCGACAGATTTAAGTTTGTCACTGGTTTTTTCGAGTTGATTACGCCAGCCTCGGCAGTAGTTTTGAACCGCCGAAACATCACGTTCCGCAAGTTCCATGGTCGCTGTCAGCTCATCAACAAATCCCATGATAGCGCACATGTCATCAAGCTCGAGCGCCGTTACCATCGCGATCGTACCAACACCTATGACAGGTATCGCCTCAGCTGGCATGCTGGCAATGTTCCTTGTTGCACTTTTTACCGCGCGTTCCACGACTCTGTTGCGGGCTAATTTAGCAGCGCCTTTCGCTTGATTTAACTTCGTTGACAGTCGTGCGTTTTCCTTCGTGAGTATCGCTTCAGTGGTTTCTATCCCTACCTTTGAGAGAAAGTTAGTTGCAAGCCCACTCAGCGTCGAACTTGCCAAGATGCTCAGCGAAAGAAACGCTGACAGTAGTATTGGAATAGCCGTAACCAGTGCGAGCGCGAGCACGCCAGTGATGCGAAACGAAATTGCCTTCATCGTTAATTCTCTCTTGTCGTTGTGAATGGCCGTTGTAGCCAGCTTGCGTAACTCCACCCGTTATATCTGGGCTGATCTGGTTCGTCTGCCCCAATTTCACCGCAAATATCGTGATTTCATCTCTAAATTGTTTGGCTCGATCTGAAGTCGAGTCAATAGTTCTGTTAAACGTCGATCTTGTGTCTTGAGTAATAGATAAAAACGATTCATTTAGTGGGCTAGCGCTTGATCCGTCATCCCCGCTTTTTTGGACGGCGATCGCTACCAGAACAAAATGCATCCTCGAAGCCAGTTCAGCAAGACATCCTCAAGCACCCGGCCCAAAGCAGAAAATCTAGAAGATGCGCACTGATATCAGTAGCATACCCTGCGGCAATCAAACCAAGTTTAAACCCAAGGGGCAAATAACTCATGAAAGTAGGGATTATTCCAGTCAACATCGGCGTTCAATCAGCCAAGCAAATGGTCCAATCAGCAAAATTTGCGGAATCTCTGGGCTACGAATCCGTCTGGACCTTTGAACACGTCATCGTGCCGGTTAACTATGAATCAAAATATCCCTACAACAAGTCGGGGAATATGGGCGCTGCGCCCGAAACTAATTTTGTTGACCCGCTAATCGCGCTGTCTGCCATTGCTGCGGCCACCAGCACGCTGCGCTTGGCTACAGGGGTCAATATTCTTTCTCAAGTGAATCCTATTTATATGGCCAAACAAGCGGCTAGTTTGGACTTCATCTCTGACGGCCGGTTTATGCTGGGCGTAGGCATAGGATGGCTGCGCGAAGAATTTGAAGCCTTGGGTGTGCCTTTTGAGCATCGCGGCGCGCGATTCGACGATTATGTCGCAGGAATGCGAAAAATTTGGTCGGGCGAGATCGTGGAGCACAAAAGTGACTTCATTTCCTGGAGTGGCTTTAAGAGTTATCCGTTGCCGATCCAAAGCCCTTTTCCCGTTGTTATGGGCGGCGTCAAAGGTAAAATTTTTAAACGCACGGCGCAATTGGGCAACGGCTGGTTTGCGCCGACCGGCAATCCCGCAGAACTAAAAAAACATCTGGAAAGTCTTAAAATCGAATGTGATGCGATAAATCGTGACATGAGCGAAATTGAAATCACCTGCATGTGGCCCGGTGTTGGCGGCAAAGAGTTTTTGGGCGAGTTAGAAGCGGTAGGGGTTAACCGCGTCGTGGTACCAATGATGGGCGCAGATGATCCAATGGAGCGTCTCAGCAAAATCGCTGCCCAGGTCATCACCTAGTCCGCGAATATTGTTGCTTCAGCCTGACGACCAACGTCAGGCGCGAGATGGGCCAAGAAGAACATACCCGTGCTGCCCACACTAAGCAAAAGCATAGCCATGGGCATGCCAATGTGACCCAACCCCAAGCATGACAGCTAAAGATTTTTACGACTCGAAATATTCAGCCGGGCTACGATAAGGCGGCAATATATTGTCGCCAATCCACGCATCTGTGTCTTGCCGAGGCAGCGTAAAACTAGGGGCGCCTTTACAGCTAATCCGATACATCAAGCGCGCGTCGGCCGCGTTATTAATGACACTTTTAGCCGGCGGTGCATTGTGCACCGTTGCAAAGTTGCTCCAGATCGTGACGTCACCAGGGCGATGTACATGATCATATCGGTACTCAGGTTTTAGGATATGTGCTTCTAGCCGATCCAGAAATCTTCGCGACTCGTCATCTGACAGCCCATCAACTTCCACGGGAGCAATATTTTTACCCCTTGATGCCCAGATTGGGCTGTGTAAAGACTGTCGGCCTGTTCTTGGATTGATATATACCAAAGGAATCAGCCATCCTGGATCGCCAACACGCAACCGACGCCGCACCATCACCCTGGCAAGGCTCTGTTTTTCCGCTTCCGGCAACCCAGCAAATGCGGCCGCAGTATCGGCATAGGCCGTTTCCCCGTTTAAAGGAAGGACTTCTCGCCGTTCAGCCAAAAGCGCAGGCGAGTCTGGATGATAAAACCCGGCTTCGCGTGTTGGATTACTGACCCATGTTCCTTGCGGAGAATTGCGAGTGCTGGGAACCGCTTGAACGTAAAACATACTCGTCGACAGAGGCACCGGTTCAAACTCAATATCGGTATGCCAATGCAACCCCGCCACACTGTTTTCTTGCTGATCCGGCCCGCTGCCCGGCAGGTTAGTCACTAGGTACACAGCCGGGCTATCAGCGTCCTCCAGACATTGCAGATCATCTGGGAACGCCGCATCGCAGCGTGTGCGGGCTTGCTTCTCTACCGGTAGCAACCGCAAAGGCGCCTTGTTTTTTGCAAAATCTTTATAATTTGCATAGTTTTTTGGATGCGGAATCGGCGCACCGAAGTGATTGGCGATTCGCTCCAGATGTCTCATCCTAAAAGTGGCCTGATCCTGACCGGCGAACGAAATAACGCTATAGTGATCGAGCAAGTCGATGAATAATTTTGCCTGTTCTGGCATCAGCGGGCGCTGTAAATCAACGCCATAAAATCTCCTTCCCATACGCTGCGCTGACGAAAGCGGCTCACTCGTGACATGAGCCCCAAAAAGACGATGCATTCTACGATCAAAATCCGCTATCAACACCATACTCATATCACTAACCCAAACCCGGCGTCCGCGCAGCAAAACATCAGTGAGGCCCCTTCATGGCTTTCGGCGGTCGAACGACAATGTCTGCAATGTTAACCTCAATTGGTTGTGTGACCGCATACAAAACAGCCCGCGCAACATCATCAGGATGACACAGGTTTTGTTTCAATTTTTCAGCCAAAACGCTGAGCATTTCGGGTGACAAATGTTCGCCATCATCGTGTTGATTATCCATGCCGGACATCTTAACAATTTGATCACGGCATGCTTTTGGCAAATAGCGGGCAAAATTGGTTGCGGTTGCCCCGGTGCAGATCGCGCTGCGCCCTGCGAACGGTTGTGATGAGTAAGTGGATAAGTGCATCTTTGCGCTCTCTTAGCATGATTGCAGATCGTCTGCCCAAAAATGACAAAAAATACACATTTTGTCAATTTGATCCAGCTCACCCCATTTCGGTCGCTGGACGTTCCCGGTCTAATGATTCAACCTGAAACCTTCACGGGTCAGGCCCTCAAAGTGCGACGAATCTCTTCATGCTTCGCTTTGGTGAGCGGATAACGCATGAGCGGCAGATACGCCAGCGCCAACCCCAGAACAGGTACAAAACAGTAAATCATCAACAAGCCGCTGATCGCTGAGGTGGAATTGACCTGTCCCGGAACAAAACCGAACACCCAGTCCGCCACGGTGAGCACCACACCCACGGCAACCGCGCTGCCTAGCTTATTTACGGTGGTCAGCAACGCAAAGAACATGCCTGCCCTGTTTTTGCCCGTTTGTATCTCATCAACATCGGTTATGTCTGCCATCATTGCGCGTAATAACGCCGGTGCCGCGCCATAAGCAACTCCATATAAAAAAGTGTAGGCCCAAAACATGAATACGTTTTCCGGTTCAGCAACCAAAAACAAAGCGGACTGCAATAAAATACCGTAGCCAATCGCCAATTGGATTGCTTTGGTTTTGCCTACCTTGTAGGCCAGTTTCAACCACAGCGGCATAGCTGAAAAACCGGCGAAGAAGTAGAGCAGCAAGGCTGTGCTGGCGTGACCAGGCAACTCAAATATGTAGGTAGCAAAAAATATGTAGAGTGCAGCTGTCGCCGAGGACGCAAAATTAGTGCTGAAGTCCGCTGCCAACAATCGCCATAGGGTCGGGTTTGCTCGCACCACTTGAAAGACGTCCAGCCAATCAATCCGCTGATGGCGCTCTTCGGCCTTATCCGGCACAAAAGTCAATGTTGGAATCACCGTCAAGGGGAACAGCAGAAGACAAAATAACCCCATACTGGCAACTTTAGAGGCCATCGATGCTTCGCCAAAGACTTCAACAGCTGCTGGTATAGCCAGCACCAAACCCATCCCACTGATGACAAAAATTTCTCGCCATCCGTATAGCCGTGATCGTTCGTCGTATCCGGTTGCCAACTGCGTGCCCCACGATTGGTGAGCAATGCTCAAAATGGTATACCCCACATAGAGCACCAGCAGCCAGACACCAAGATATAGCGCCGTAACCTGTCCTGTACCGGGTAAAAACAGTTTATAAACCGCAAGCATCAATATGGGGATCGATACTGCGATCCAATGCTTATATTGACCCCAGCGGCTTCTATATTTGTCGATGAGAACCCCCATCAAAGGGTCCGTGACAACATCCCAAATACGCGCCGCGGTAAATATCAGTCCGACAGTAGCTAGGCTCAAGCCCAAGCCTTCTCCATAAAATGGCGGCAAATAAATTGCGATCGGCATCGCCATCGCCCCAACCGGCAATGCAACCGCCGCATAGCTACCGAGAATTTTTTTACTGATTAAATTTTTCAATGCAACACAACTTTTAAAAGATTCGAAGTGGGTTTAACCGAGGCCTACGACCGCGACTGGCCAGCCTTTGATGAGCGCCTTTTATCGTCACATCCGCCTGCCCGCCTCAACAGGTATCCCTGTGGATTGCGCACCCGCTAAATAAGCTCCCAAGCTCGCCCGCCGCACTGAATTGCCGTATATTTTTTAGCGACCTCAGGATAAAACTACTCATCCTTCAATTGCGCATCGGTGCGGTGGGCTCCCACCGAAAGCCAATGCCACCTGCCTGCCATACCCCCTCACCCAGCGGACTTGGTGCGGTGATATCCAACACAGATGGCAAAGCAAAGTCTGGTTTAAATGCATTGACCGCTCTTGTGGTGCTGCGATGCATGATGCGCAGACCTTGCTCTTGCGCGGGCAGATGAGCTTGTGCAGAGGCGCGATGGGAAACTGCTAAATTATCTATGAACACACAGTCGTTAGTTTCGTATTCGTACTCAATCGAGTAGCCGTTATCAAAACCGGCGTTCAATACAGCGTTATATTGACGACAAAGCCGAGTCAATTCAGCGGCATCAAGCAGACTGAATGTATGTTGTTTTGCGTGTTTAAGAATGACCGCCCCGGTCATACCCAAATGCAGCCAAATACTCCTACGGTTAGAAATGGGATGACTATGAACCGCGGGATGCACCGCGCCGGATGTCGCGTTTACAGAAGACAAGCGGCACCAGAGCGCTTTTTGTTCGCTGGTGAGCACATCAAAAGCTGCGCCTTGATGAGCAAAGCAAGTCCCCCCTCCTTTCTCAGCAGCGCGAACCATATGATAGCCCGCATGCGAGAAGGTACCAATATTAAAGCTACCATCATTATGCCATTGCGGACCAACTCCCGGGATACCCTGGCGGGCATCGTTCGACAGGCGGAATATATGCCGATTCCCACTCGGCGTTGCAGGATGAACACCATGGGTACTGTGAAGGACTTTTCCACCCCACCAACAGCTGGCGCGCAGAAAATGCTCCGGAGATAGGCTCCGTTTACTCTTGAAAACAATGAATCCTCGCTGTGCCATCGTATATTCAAGTGCGTTAATCACCGCAGCCGGCGGAGGCGCTACAGAGTCTAAATCCAAGCCTTGAACAACTGCGCCAATAGGATCTAACGGCGTTAACGTAGCGCCAACAGATTCAAGCAATGCGCTATGCTGAGGGTCTACCGGCAGAATATTAGCAATTGCGCTGTTCACTTATTCATATCCAATTTGGAATTCAAAAAAACCATAACACCGCTGTCTGGTTGCCAAGTCTATCCATTTAGACCAAATAAGTTGCACACAACAAGCGTTAAACGTATAGCGCCAGACACCGCACTTCAATGCTCCAGCGATCAGGCGCATCCCCGGGCATACAGGTGGCATTAAACGCGCTGTGAAAACTAAAGGTGCAGGGGCCTTGGGCTTGATGATCTGCTTGTTGACCGTCGCTTTGCGCCAGCATTCCAGCCGAATCCCATTGTTTTATCAGCAACGCTTCATCACGTGTCATCGCTGGATAGGTGTAAAAGGCGTGTCTGGCATCATATTTAGCCCAGTAGTTTTCTCCTATTCGGTCGGGCATGTGTATTTCGAAGACAACAAGATCATCTGGTTCAACACTACGACCGTCACACAGCGCTAAAGGGTGAGTCGCAACCGGCTCCGGCTGGATATTGCGCCATACGTTAATAATCGCAAACCGACCAGCGCCAGAAAGCGCCTGCTGAGCCGCTTCTTCTGGGATCAGCCCTTGGCCCGGGGGGAGGATTTCTTTCAACGTGTCGTTCACGCTGGGCGGGCGTGTCAACTGCATAAGCCTCTCCGGCGCGGATCGCAACGTGTAATCGCCATGCACGATATGGGCCGGCCCTTGCACATCCTGCCCGCCGTTGACTCGACGCTTTTCAGCCAAACCACCGGCAGAGCGAATATTGTGATCAAACGCCCAAACCTTTGCGCCAGTAATCTCACCAACAAGTTGCTCGCAGTCGCGGTAATAGTCGGTTATCACCATTTGATGATCCATAAAGTCATGGTTCGCCACCGGTGCGTGCTTAAGTTCGAAGCCGTTGGATTGCAGCGTCATCGCCGCACCCTCAGGGAGCTGCCGCGCGTTTTTAATAAGAAGTTCAAGAGAACCGGTTTTCACCCCTTCACTGTCAACAAAGTTACCCCGCTCATCTCTGGTCATACGTACCCGATGATTGCGGAAAAGTGAAGATTTTGTCTGCGGGGTCAGGAAGCGAAGCTCCCCGCTCAAGGCGTTCTCATTGCTGAGCATAGCGTCCTCATCCTAATAACTGACCTCACAAGCATACCAACGCTATGGGGAGGCAGACCACCGAAAAAACCGCAAAGAATTTTCCGACACCTCACTCGGTCCCGGGGCGCACATGTGCCAATCACTAAGCTAACCCGGAACAGCAATACACCCACGAGGCCGATTTAATTTTCGCAGCGATGGAAAATTCGGCTAGTGCACCGCATAGATCAAAAAGTTGACCGGTGGTTTTTTGATGTCCTTTGCAGGCTTCCAAATCACCACAAGAAGATTATCATCCTGACTAGAAGGCCCGCGCGAGGCGCGAATCAAAACAATACCAACCAAAAGAGTTTAGAGTGTATTTAAGCAACGACTTAATTGATGACGCGAAAAATCAAAAACTGATGCTGTTTGCCGGCGCGGGTGTTTCGATGAATCTCGGACTGCCCTCGTGGTCTTCACTGATCGACCAAATGGCTTTGGAGCTTGGCTTTACGCCTGAAGCCTTTAAAAAACTCGGTAGTTTTCTCGAACTTGCAGAATATTATCAGCTCAAAAAAGGCTCAATCGGTCCGCTTCGAAGTTGGATGGATACGAAGTTTCACTCAAGCAATATCAACATTGCAGACTCTGCGATCCACAAACATATCGTCGATTTGAATTTTCCCCAAATTTACACCACCAACTATGATCGATGGCTGGAAAAGGCTCACGAATTCTACAAAAAACCTTATGACAAAATAACCGGAATCCATGATTTCACCCTAACGCACCGGGATACTACCCAGATCATTAAATATCATGGCGATTTTGACGACGATGCTTCAATCGTATTTACTGAAACCAGCTACTTTAAACGCCTTGGTCTGGATACGGCCTTGGACATGAAACTTCGCGCAGATGCTTTTGGAAAATCCCTGCTCTTTGTTGGATATAGCCTCAGTGACATAGATATTCGCTTTCTACTCTACAAGCTCCAGTTACTCTGGGGCACCGGACTCGAAACAAGCATACAACCCAAGTCATACATTCTTTTGACCACCCAAAATCCCATACAGCAAAAGATACTAGAGAGCCGAAATATAGAGACAATCACCAGTGATGAACAAGACCCCGGCAAAGCTTTGGAATCGTTTTTGGCTTCTCTGGCAGAAAAAGCCAACCCAAAAAATTAACCGTTATTTTACACAAGGGCGCCTGATGCCGCCGCGGTCGAATTTTCAGACCACCCCGTGCTCAGGCCTTAAGGCACCCATTTCTGGTCAGCCAGGTATTGAGCCTTGAGGGATTGAACACGATTTGCCGCGATCTGCTCGGCTAACCAATGATCGACCGTTTCCACCAAATGCGGATCCTTGGGCATAAGGATAGCTTTTTCCTGATATGTGAGTCGTTGGCCAGCAAGCAAGGCACACAAAAGAGGGTTTTTGGCGGTCTGTAGGTCAACCTCGATTTCATCCGTGAACATAACGTCAGCGCGCCCCTCGCTAATTTCATCGAAAATCAACCGGTTGTCGTTAAATATTCGCACTTGAGCCTGCTGCAGTCGACTGCGGGCAAATTTCTCGTTCGTGCCTCCGGGGTTGACAATCACGCGTGTCGACGGCTCATTGATTGCCTCAAAGGAGGCGTATCTGCGCTTATCTTGGCAGCGACCCACCGGTGTCTTACCACCTACGTGGTAAGGCCTGGAGAAGGTTGCTATCTCAGCGCGCTCGGCAGTAATAGAGATGCCACTGAGAGCCAAGTCAAATTCACCTGCGGAAAAATCTTGCATCAGGTTAGGCCAAGATGTTTGAACCCACTGAACCTCAACACCGAGATATTGGGCGATACCAAGCGCAAGTTGAATATCGATCCCTTTAGGCGACTCAGGACTGCCGGCACTGAACGGCGGATAATCAAATGTGGTGCCCACTTTGAGGATGCCTGCACTTTGGATTTGGCTCAAGGCGGAACGAAATCGAAGACCTCTAAGCACTTGAAATAAAGCTTTGCGCGACTCCAGATTAAGCCCTTCGATCTTTGTCGCACGCATAAACTCCATGCGGTGCTGATCGGTCACCAAGGTATTGAGGTGTTGAATGATTTCATCCCCCAAGACCAATAGCTTGGGCCGCAGATCCATCACAAGACTGCGTGCCTGCGTCGACGGCGGCCAGCGCGCCCAGTGCTTGAACCAATAAGCTTGAATGATTTTCGCCGCTTCAATTTGCGCGCCAAAGAAGTCTTGCGCCGATTCATCCGTGAGACCGCTGGCCGCGCTAGCTTTGACGGCGGCTGCTATCACGACACGTTCTCGCTCAACATCTTCAATAGGCAGACCCTGCACATACTTGGCTTGCGCTACAGCCTTCATCAAGGCGAGCCGCTCACCGATGGCGTCAAACAGCTGCGCACGCGAGTCATCGGCTTTCACCGGGCCACACCCGAAGAAACACAGAACAACTAGTAAAAAGGAGACAAGTTGGCGCGCCATCTTCAGATCGTATCCTTGTTTTGTTTCATGTTAACGCGACGACAATTGTTTCGAACATAATTATGCATAACGCTGCCCTGCCTTGAATAAACTGACGTTTTATTCTCTAAAACCCAGCAGCCAATTCACGAAGCAACTATCCCCTGCTTAAGTCTATGACGAAAAATCCCCGTCAAAACGACTGAGTTTGGGGTAGCGATCATGGATTTCTGTCTACCATGTCCTCGTCCAGCCGGCGCCAAGTTAACAGGAAGAACAGGGCGCTTGCGCCATACAAGAGCGACATAATCACCATTGCTGACTGTAAACTCTGGGCGTAAACCGCTCCACAGACATTCTGTAAATTCTCGCTCAAAGCGCCGATAGCGCGAGGATGGCATTGGTTTCGAGCCAGTTCTTCTGCAGCCACACCCAGCTCAGCTGCGCCGCTCACAAAAAAGCTGTCCGATATAAACCCAATAAATAGCGGCCCAAAACCATAACCAATTAAATTAGCGACAAACAACAGCACCGCCGTTGCCATCGCACGCACACGCATGCTGACAACACCCTGGCCGATGGTGTACTGCGCGGCGATATAGCCATACTTCACAAATCCGCCGATGATCAAACCAATAGCCGCAAAACTAAGATTTTGCGTGGTGAAGGCAAACAAATAAAATGGAATCGACAGCGTTAACCCTAGCGCCGGTACCCAAGCAATGGCACCGGGGTGCTTTTTATAAAGTCTTGTGGCAAGCCAGCCTGTGGCAAAGGTACCTATAGCAGAAGACAGCGAAACAGGTGTGTTGATCCAAATAGCCGCCTGACCGGTTGTAATTTCATGTGCGCGAACAAGGAAAATAGACTGAAACGAAGAAATTCCGTAGCCGCAGAACGCGGCAACTGTCGCGCCACCGGTCATTAACCAGAACGCGGGCTTGGTGGTTAGCTCACGAATCGCTTCGCGCAATTCAACCGGTTCAGCCGATTGAGTCCCCTTCGGGTCAGTAAAGCCTCGCGGCGGCTCTTTCACCGTCAATTTAAAAACCACCGCAATCAGCAAACCGGGCAAACCAACGACAAAAAACGCCGTGCGCCAGTCGAATACGTCTGTCACCCAACCCCCAATCAGGTTGGCAAACATTGTACCGAGGGTCACACCCATGGCGTAAACGCCCAGCGCCTGAGATCTGTCACGCGGCGCATAGTAGTCAGCAATCAATGAGTTCGCCGGGGGTGTACAACCGGCCTCGCCAATACCTACCCCGACCCGACATATCAACAAAACCCAGAATGCACCAATGGTCACAGAGCCGACCGTGATCTCAGTTGCGAGGCCACACAGCACGGTCATGAGCGACCATAGCGCAACACAGACAGTCATAATCCACACTCTGTGCGCGGCATCTGCGTAACGCGCCAGAGGAATCCCTACTATGGTGTACAGCAGGGCGAATCCAAAACCCGTCAGCAAACCGAACTGGGTATCGGAAATACCCAGCTCCGGCACCAGTTCGGGACCGACCACGGCGAGCAGACCACGGTCGACAAAATTCATAATATAGATCAGCGTTAGCGCCGAAAGCACGTAAGTTCGATAGGCTTTAGTACCAAACCCGGCGATTTGCTCGGACGCGGAGGCTTTACCTTCTTCGGGAGTGGTTGCTGCTGTCATAAATAGATCTCTTCAGAAGCTATAAGCTGTTCTCAATGGCCTCGACTGAAAATCTGCCAGCTCGCGTAGTCTGATGTCGGAGGTACGAGTGACTAAGGTAACCTCTCCTTTGGCTGCCTGTCGAGGCCAAAAAAGCGCCTTCTGCAGGGCGCCAAGATGGCGGCCAAAGGCACATTAATCAGGCAGCAATTGAAATACTTGCAGATCCTCGCTGGCGGCTGCATGTCGCGAAATCATCTTCGACATCCACGCTTGCGCGACCTCATTACTCGTATCCAAGGTACCTGCTACAACCGATGTATAAATCCAGTTATAAAGCATACAGCGCCGGTAATCTTCCCAGATGAAGTGCCAATCAATTCCTGTCACACCACGCGAGATTAAACCTTCAAGGTAACGTTTTAGCAGGGCGCGCTCGTGCTCCCGACGCACACCAATTTTGGTGCTTTGTCCGAGAAACAACGAAACGTCAAACATGCCTCTAGCTTTCAAAGGCCCCTGCCAATCAATGACAACAACCTCATGTTGGCCTGATTCGCGCCCATACATGAGATTTTCCATACGAAAATCGCCGTGCACCAAAGTGATCGGTGCGGCCATGCGCCCCGCCTGCAGCGCCGGAATAGCAGCAAGGAATTGCTCTCTATACTGGCTGACAGATTCGGGCACATTGAACGTTTGCTCCATATTAGGCCAGCCAATGACAGCACCACCGGCAAGTGCGTCGGCGTGATAACTGTTGACAATGTCGGGTACCCAATCGAGGCCGTCCACTTTATTCCAAAACGCACTGTGCAGCTTTGCCAACTCATCAATGGCGAGTTCCGTTTGCCTCAGGTTGGCACCCTCTACTTGACTGCCGACCTCATAATCACCCAAATCTTCCATGACGATGAGAAAATACTTCCCGTCAAACTGGCAATGATAGGTACGCGGCGTAACTGCGTCAGTTAACGCATCGAGTTCTGCGCAATACCGGACCTCTCGCTCAGGCAAATGGAAGGCCAACGCAGATGCGCGGTTAATCGGATTGTTGGGGAGAAATTTCGCAATTACGGTATCTGGGGCATGACCGCGATCCCCTGCGTAGGACAACCGCAATCTTGCCAATTCAGAACTCAGGCCCGTTCCTTGACCCACCATGCCGTATTCGACCTTGATGACTCGTCCTGATTCCGTCAAGCAGCCATCACCGCGCAAAACATTCGTGAGATAAACAGGCGTAAATCCAACAGGTAAATCTGGAATATTCAAAAGCGTTCCCCCTTTCTTTACCCCTCAAGATAGCCAAACAGGCTGGCAAAGTGAACCCAACAAAATACTTACGCGCCCAGCAAAGGTAATTCGAGGTGCCGCAGGGTTCTTAAGAAATACAGCCGGTGGACAACAACGTGAATCGGGGACACATTAGGTCAAGGCAGCTAGGGATGATACAAATTCACTCGAGCGATTGCTCGCATCACCAAAAAAAGATCAGTGCGATCAGAGCACGGTTTCCGTCCTGCCTGATGAGCGGTTTAACTTGAAAGGCCGACAGATATATATTGTATTGGCCCGGTACGATCTAGGTAGCGAAATAAAGTATGGAACGATATCAATTATATGGCGGCGGAGGCTCTCCTTATTCCCACAAAATGCGCGCCATTTTGCATTACCGACGCTTACCCTTCGACTGGATCCAGATTACGCCAGCGATCCGCGCAACCATTAAGCATAACGGTCCCCCGGTGATTCCCGTGCTGAGACTCCCAGAAGATCAAAGCCTGCATGTTGATTCTACCCCGCTCGCCTTGATGCTGGAGGACCGACACTCACGCCGTTCGATTATCCCCCCTGACCCTGCGATGGCCTTTCTTAGCCACTTGATCGAAGATATGGGTGACGAATGGGTGACCAAAATGATGTTTCACTACCGCTGGGATCTGGAGATCGATCAATTATATAGCAGCCGACAGATCATCAGTGACAACACGCCTGGATTACGCGGGCGGGATCTGCAACTGGCTGCGCAGGCAATCAGGCAACGTCAGGTCAAAAGAATGCCTCTGGTTGGGTGTACACCACAGAACAAACCGATCATCCAACGCAGTTTCCACGAGCTGCTGGCTATATTGGATACCTTTGCAACCCGAGATGAATTCCTATTTGGCTCACGGCCGTCACTGGCAGACTTTGGTTTATTCGGTCAATTGAAAACACTCGCCAGTGACCATACCCCCATGCTGATTATGCGCAGTACGACCCCTAGTGTTTACGATTGGGTGCGCCGTCTCGAAGACAGCAGTGGTATCGAAGGTCAATGGCATGACTTTGAGGGCATGCGCGGTGCGATCGCCGAACTACTGAAATTTTGCGCTCGATATTACCTACCCTTTCTCGCAAAAAATGCACAAGCCCATGCGGCAGGCCGCGATCACATGGAAGTGGAACTCGCCGGGTGCCTTTATGCCCAATCCACTTTTAACTATCAGGTGAAATGTTACAGCCGTCTTAGAAAGTTGCTACACAGCCAACCATCGCAACCCCTTCGTGAGTTGCTGTCGGCCAGCGGGTGTTTGCAGTACCTTGAATAGCTCACAACAACACCAGCGCTTAGATCAGCAGGCCGAATTTGCCCTGGCCATATTCATCGATTGAACGTTGCCCAATGATCCAGCCAGAAATTTTGCGCCATCGGCGGTTTAATCGTGCTTTTGGGCGCGGCGGCAGACAAGCCAGTCAAGTTCGAAAAAGCTTTATGCGAAGACTTGCATCACTGATGCAAACGTCATGAGACGCTGCTACTCTATTTCTTGCACCTATTAAAGGACAACGCTATGCAACTCAAAGAAGCTAACTGGCGCCAGGCAGCAATTCGCTTGTTGATCGCCAGCATGTTGGCCGGATCTGCCGGGTTCACCTTTGCTGACTCCAAATATGCTACTGAGTGGGGCCCCAGCATTGGCGCTACCGCTCCGCTCCTATCCGCAAAAGATCAAGACGGCCAGCCGCAAAATTTAGCCTCCCTCAAAGGCAGCAATGGTTTGCTTTTTGTCTTCAACCGTTCGGTCGACTGGTGACCTTTCTGCATTCGTCAGTTCGTGAAACTGAATGACCTGAAAGATCAATTTGGCGCCGTCGGTGTGAGAGTCGTTGGTATGACATACGACACACCAGAAATCATCAAAGCCTTCGACGAGAAGTGGGACATTAATTTTCCGGTTCTAAAAGACGTAGATCGTGAGCACGTCGAGGCATGGGGAATTCGCAATCAGGAGTACGGGCCTGGAACGTTTGCATATGGCGTACCCCTTCCCGGGGTTGTGTTGATTTCGCCCGATGGCAAGATTTTGGCAAAATGGGCAGAAGAAGGCTATCGATCGAGAGCGGACTGGTCAGAGGTACTCGAGCAGGTAACCAACATTGTTGGCGGCCGCTAGGTCGCTTCTCATAGACAAGCAACAAAAAGGTTTGAGCATGAGCCGATCCAAAATCATCCTGAGTTGGGTAGGTATCGTTCTCCTCGGACTTGCCCATGGAGTTCTTGAAGACCTTATGTTTATCCGCGTCATTGTCGAGTATATGCCGCCAACTTGGGATCTCACAGGGGATCTCTTTTTTGTCTTCACGGTGCCCCTGGCCCAGTTGATGGCCTTTGCAATAACCGGAAGCTTGGCCTGGCGCTTCCTCGGATTGTGGCAATTGCCAAAACTGTTCACCTTTTGGGCGTGCTGGATTTGCGCACGAGGCGTATTTCTCGGGTTACTCTTGAACCCTATCCAAGATATCGCAATCTACTTGATGTGGATTACGCTTTGGTGTGCTTTGGTGGGTTTATACGCGAAGGCAAAACACCCCATCAAAGCAGGGCAAGGCTGACCCACTTAACTGATAGGCCATCAAGAGCCTAACCACTTTCCGCTTATGTGCAGACCTTGATTTCGCGTGTTACAACGCTATGCCGTTAAGATCAACTTCTGCATCGCGTTTATCGCGACGCTGAATCGAAACATAACGGTGTTTGGTACGCCAGCCATCTTCGGTTTTTACAATCTTGTCATAGTAGCTGGCCGTAGACGTCCGCCCTTTGCCCACCAGAGCGACAATACGAAAGCGCAACGTTATACCGTCTTCGTTGGAGTCAGCATAAATATTGGTCATCATATGGGTGCGAGGATGTGCAGCCTCAGATTCCATAAACGACTTAATATCGTCGAGTCCCTTGCAGATTCGCGAACCAACACCTGTAAGGTCAAACACAGCATCCTCAGTAAATAGGGCGTCAAGCGCAGCCCAATTTCGATCATCAATTGAATCGCCATATCGACCAGGAAGTTCGTGGATCTCGACCCGATCTGCAGTCGTAAGAAAATACGTTGTGTCTGCCATTGACTTGCTCCTTTGATATGAATTGTAGAATGCCGCTGCCCGCTCCATCGTTAATTATGGAGATTGCGCGACTGGCATCGCTCAATGCAGACCCGCTTCAAATAGACCCATGCGCACATATCAAGCAGCTGACATCACCGTTTTGCGCGCCTGTTACCACGCATAAGCCTCAGGCGCAGGACCGCAAGGCGGAAAAATCTGATCAATTTTGCTCAGGGTATTTTCGCTCAATTTGAGACTCGGAACCTCCAACGCACTCATCATTTGCGCAACATTCGCCGGACCTATAATGGTTGCGGTCACGCCGGCTTGGTGCAGCAGCCACGCAAGGGCGACATTACTTGGCGCCTCGCCAAGATCAGCACACAGCACCTGGTAGGCCTCTAACTGCTTAGCCCGCGAGCGCCGCTCTTCTTGCATAGCCGCTGAATTACGTCTGCCTGAGGCATCGCTGCTCGCCGCCAACAAACCGCCAGCCAGCGGGCTCCAAGGAATCAATCCAAGCCCATATTCTCGGCAGGCTGGTAATACCTCCAGTTCGGCTCTACGCTCTATTAAATTATACAAGCTTTGCTCCGCAACCAACCCCAGATGTCGCCGGGCCATGGCTCTCTCGTTCGTTTGGGCGATCGCCCAGCCTGGGAAATTGCTGGAGCCAACATAGGTAATCTTGCCCTGCTGATAAAGGCGATCCATCGCTTGCCAGATCTCATCAATGGGCGTAGAGCGGTCTATATGGTGCATTTGGTAAAGGTCGATATGCTCAACCTGCAGGCGTTTCAAGCTTGCATCGCAAGCCATTTGAATATGCCGAGCAGACAACCCGCGATCATTGACGTCTTGGGACATCGGTTCGTGCACCTTCGTTGCCAACACCAAGTTGTGGCGTCGCGTGGTGTCTTGGGCTAACCATTGACCGAGAATCGTTTCAGTAGTGCCTACACCAGCGTTGCCCCCGTACTGATTGGCTGTATCGATAAAATTAATACCCGCATCTGCCGCTTGCGACAAAATCTTGAACGATTCTTCAAGTGAAGTTCTTGAACCAAAGTTCATGGTGCCCAAGCACAAGGCACTGACTTTCAGGCCAGAACGTCCCAATTGGCGATACTGCATGCTCAACCTCTTCATAATTGATTTAAGGGGCGCGTAGGGTCGCGCCGGTAATCAGTTCTTCACTGGAATCGGCTACGCAAAACCGCGCGAGCTTTTGAGCGTGCTCGGACAGTTTTTTATAGTCTTTGTAGGTTATGCCCGGCACCATCGGTTCGCGAAACCATGGGGCATAGAATTCTAGATTGGGTATGGCGCGTATTGTATCGGATAAATTCGGGGTGCCGCCGTGCCATGCGCGGACATCTCTAACGATAATTGCGCCCGCCGGTGCGGGGCACAATGTGCTTAAACGCATCCACTCAGGCTCGTCTTTTAAGCGCGGGATGGGTTGGCGAGATTGCTGCGTACCTGAAATTTGGCGAGTAGGTCCATTGAGTTTGGTGAGCGCTTGAGGCAAAAAATTAACGCACACGTAAGGGCAGGGTAAATCCCTTATCGACATTGCCTTGGTTGGATCGACAAATGCACTGAACGGCGATTGATTGGCATCCACATAATCAACAATATCGGAGTGCAGAGGTTGATAGTGAACCGCTCCGGGTAAACAAAAGTCGCCACTGGCGGCCCGCAAGCAGTATTCAGCGGAACCAAAAATATTGCTCACCAATTGATGCACAACCGGCAGATCCAGCAACATTTGCCATTCTGCTCTGTGCAATTGGCTGCGCGTAAGGCTTGATCCACCAAAGGAGTAACGGTGGGGGCCGCGATTACCTTTGTGGTCAGTGTCCAAAGCGATAATTTCAGACACGACCTGGTCGCACCCTTGAGCGAGGAACTCAGTTTGTTCCCCATTGAGGACGTCGGCAACGATCACGTAACCATCGCGGCGGAATAAAGCTGACGCCTGCTGGATATCTTGCGCGCCAACGATTTCTAGCCCCTTGACCCCATTGTTTTCAAGCAGATGCGTACGCAACGCTTGCACCGATGGATCATCTTTAGATGTCGTTGCCCAGCCTCGGTTTGATACAGAATCCGCCATACAAATATTCTCAGGTTCGCTCTCGCAGTTTAATTTTTTGTTATCAAGGTAGCCAGTAAAACTAGGCGCGTTGCCCCAGCACAAAGGGCGGCCCGCTGCACAGGTTAGATTGGCTAGAGCTCGCCCGACAGGGCTATTAGCAGTCTGGCCGGCACTGAAATGGTTGCAGCACTGCCGCGACCCCAAACAGGCCGATCTTCACCACAGCTTGTTCAGAAAATGATGCCTCGGCCACGCCTGCAAGCGTATCTTGCGTGCTGAAAGCGGCATAGCCTGCGAGCGACGATGCGGGCATCGCCTGCGGTAGAGGCGACATGTCGAAGTGAGCGCATCGCTGTATTTTACAAGCAGAGGCTTAAGCGATGTTCTGCATCCGGTTTCTCAGCACCCGGCCCGCCCTTTGCCCGGTTAACTCACCATTCTCGACGATCACATTACCATTGCAGATGGTGGCAAGGTATCCAAAAGCTTTCTGCGATAACCGAGGCGTTTCTTCAGGAAAATCTCGAATCAGGGTTGGCTGTGCTTCAAGAACGTTGTCTACGTCGATAATGTTTACGTCTGCTCTCATGCCTACCGCAAGTCTACCCCGATCAGCAAAACCAAGAATGCGCGCTTGAGCGCTGGTCAACAAACGAATGGTTTCTGCAAGGGTGAACGTACCTTTTTCGCGGTGCCAGTGCGACAGCATAAACGTTGCCCAGCCAGCATCGATAATTTGGGTCAAATGTGCACCCGTGTCACCCAAACTTGGCAATATCCAATCGTTCTTGAGAAATTCCTCCAGCGCTTCATAGTCGTGGTTGCCAAAACGAACATGGAACAGGGCTTCGCCATCGCTTTCTAACATAAAGCGCAACCAAGTCTCGGCGGGATGCTCGCCAGCCGCGCGGGCGATCGCCGGCAAACTTTCTTCTAATCCTTTGGTGTACTGCGGTGAGTCACCGGCGCCAAGACAATAGAAATTACTTACCCATTGAGATAGTGGCGCGGTGCTGCCGTCTTTGCCCATTTCGTCGGCTTCATGAATCAAGGTTGCGCGCGTTTCCGGGTCCTGAATCGCTTGCAGCCTGGCTGGGAATTCTAAGTCAGTCAAAGCGCTCCACGCCGGCGACATGAACATAATGTTGGTTTTAAGGCCAGACAGAAAGCCAAAAGATCTGGGCAAAGCCAATCCAGTAATATCAATGCCCTCAGCTTTCATTGACTCAATAATATCGCTGTACGCGTTTGCCTTTCCCGATGCACTCGGGATGTGCGGTGCGGTGAAAATGACCCTGGTTTTGGCGGCCAGAGCCTGCTCTCGCAGCAAGCTCATTTCAGCATCTAGACGAGAATATTCGAGGACATTTTGAACCAGACCGTTGTGGTTGCCCACCGCCTCCGCGATAGCAACCATTTCGTCACGGGTGGCGAAGGTGCCCGGGATGCTGCGCCCGTCAGGCATCTTATGGGCAACCAGCCGGCTGCTAGAAAAACCAATTGCGCCTTGGGCGACTGAGTCTCCGGCTAATGCCGCCATTTGTGCTATTTCATCTGCTGTGGGTTCCTCGTCAACTCCCCGCTCACCCATGACGTACGTGCGAATAGCGCAGTGGCCAACCATGCCCACAAGGTTAATCGCAGGCTCCAGCTTTTCGAGTGAATCAAGATACTCGCCGTAACTTTCCCAGTCCCATGGCAGTCCGTTGAGGATGACCGAGCTAGGTATGTCCTCTACCGACTCCATCATTTGCGCCAAGTATTCTTGATCTTGGGGTTTGCAAGGTGCAAACGTAACCCCGCAATTGCCGATTAAAGCTGTAGTTACACCGTGCCAAACAATCGGGGTCAAATTTGGATCCCAGCCGGCTTGTGCATCTAGGTGAGTATGCAGATCGATAAAACCGGGTGTCACCGCGTGGCCTTTGGCATCAATTTCTCGAACGCCATTGCCTTCAATTTTACCGATCGCAACGATGGTATCGTCATCAATGGCGAGATCGGCAAAGTAGGGCTCGGAACCTGACCCGTCAACGATTAAGCCGCCGCGAATGATTAGGTCATGTTGCATGAATAAATTCCTCTATAGATTGGCGCATCTGACCCTGAGAATACACCAATCATTAAAACGTGCCACAGGACCGAACATCACTGATGTTTTAACTGATTTGTTGTACCTGCAGAAGCGGCCACGCTCAATGATTATTGGCGGCGACCGCCTCACCCCCAATTGCGGCTCAGGCGCCGGCGCCACCATAACGTCACCGCAACAGGCGCGCACCGCCGCGATAGCCGTTTATTGTCACCCGGTTTCTGAGCGGTTCGGCGTTAAAGGTAGGTGAACAAAATTCGCTCTAGACGCAAACGTCTGCTACTTTGAGAGCGAAACTAAGCGAGATTTTTCATGAAACTTTATACCGGTGATTTAAGTCCGTACTCTGCGAAAGTGCGCATGCAAATATATGCAATGGGCATTCGTGACGACTTCGAATTCGACCTGCCAATTGCACTGTTTTTCAGCGGGCGCTTCCGTCAGCTATCTCCAATCGGCCGCATTCCAGCTCTTGAAGTCCAAGAGGGGATCATTCCCGAATCAGAGGTCATTGCTGAGTATCTCGACGATTTATATCCTGACCGCGCTATGGTCGGGAAAACGCCATTTGAACGGGCCAATGTCCGCGTACTTTCGCGCATTGCAGACACCTATTTAATGAATAATATTTTCATGTCACTCGGACAGCTTGACCCAAACAGCCGATCTCAAGCGATTGTTGATTTGCTCATGGGGCAAGTCAAACGGGGCATGGGCGCGCTTGAACAGCACATAGGCGAGGACGCCTACGCTGCAGGTGCATCATTGACACGCGCGGACTGCACAATCGTACCCGCGCTCTTTTTATGTGAGAGTTCGGTCCCGCGCCTAGGTGTTTCGAATCCAATTGAGGGTCATCCAAAGGTCACCGCCTACTGGGCGCGCATCAAACAAAATCCACACGCAGCAAAAATCATTGAAGAAATGCTGCGCGGCCTCAAGGCAAGAATGGACGGCTCCGAGAAAAAAATGGTCGAAGAGGCATTGACTAATGCCAAGCAGACTTAAGCTCGATGCCTGTGTTTCAAATCTTGGATAACTTTCGACGCACGATGGTCAATTGAAGGCGGATCCCCTGCGAATCTGGGAGGGCTGCCACGCTGCCGGGCGGTTTTCGCGACACCCGGTCAGGGCACCCGCCCCATCGCTTAACGCACAAGAAGAAGCGGACGATTTGCGCTCAATAGAATTTTAACGGTGACACTACCGAAAACAAACTCACGCAAACGCGTGTGCCCGAACGCGCCCATCAGGGTAAGGTCGATATCATTATCTCTCTGGTACTGGTGCAGGGATTCCCCAACTGGACCGTCAACCATAACTGCAACAACCTCGTGCCCAGCCGCTGCGAGACTTTCTTGCGCTTCTCGTTGGGACAACTTGGTGACGCGCCGCGACTGGCCACTGGTGACTAAGTGAACCGGCAGCTTTGTTAGCAATGTACTGGTCAATAGTAAATTTAACGCTTTTTCGCAGGGTTCACTGGCATCGTAAGCCAGCATGATTTTTTGCGGTTTTTTAAAGGTATTGTTCACAACCAGAATCGGCTGATGCACCGCGCGGATACTGGATTCCAAATGACCACCAAGGTGCTGGTTGTCCTTCTCATGATCCGCACCGCGTATACCCAGAACCACCAGCTCAATGCCGTCTTCCAGCTCGATCAGCGATTCTGTCAAACCATCGTGGCGCTGCTTGGTGAGCGGCTCGACTGCGCCTGCGAACACCGCCCGTTGTCTGGCAGCATTAAGGATAAACTTACCCTGCTCGAGCATTAAACGACTACGCTGTTCCTCTATAGAGGTCAGTTCTTCAAGCAGTGTTTCGCGACCATCAAGCTCCATTAGCCCGGAAAAGTCGGTGACCACCGGATCATAGGCGGGCTCAATATTGTGCAGTAGGGTCAATGGCTTTGTCAGCCGCTTACTGGCCCATGCGGCATAGTCACATACAGCTGCGCTATGTGTAGAACCGTCAATACAGGCCACAACATGTCGATCACTCATCAGTGTCCTCCGAGCACTTTTTCTATTTCTTCGGGTTTATCGTGCACACCAAAGCGGTCAATAATTGTTTCGCTGGCTTTATTGAGTCCGATAATTTGCACCGAAGCACCTTCCCGTCTGAACTTCACCACCGCCTTATCAAGCGCGCCAACAGCGGTGATGTCCCAAAAATGCGCACGCGTTAAGTCAATGACGATATTGGTTACCGCCTCTTTGAAGTCTAACGTCGCCAGCATCTTTTCTGCAGATGCAAAAAAGACCTGCCCCATCACGCTGTAGATGCGAGTATCTGTACTCTCATCAAATTCACTGATCACGTACATAAAATGTCCCACCTTATTGGCAAAAAATAAGGCCGCGAGCAACACTCCCACGAGTACGCCATAAGCTAAGTTGTGTGACCACACCACAACAATCACGGTGCTGATCATGACACTGCTCGAAGACAATGGGTGATCACGCAGGTTTCTAATCGAACTCCAGTTAAATGTACCAATGGAGACCATGATCATTACCGCCACCAGAGCAGCCATAGGGATCAAGGAGACCTGTTGTTCAAAAAACACAACCAAAGTTAACAGGAAACTCCCAGCCACTAAGGTGGAAAGCCGGCCGCGACCACCGGATTTCACGTTAATTACCGACTGCCCAATCATCGCGCAACCGGCCATGCCACCCAAAAATCCAGCACCTATGTTAGCTATACCCTGTGCTTTACATTCGCGACTCTTGTCACTCGAGGTATCAGTCAGGTCGTCTACGATGGTGGCCGTCATAAGCGATTCCAACAACCCTACGATGGCCAGACCTGCAGAATAGGGCAATATGATCGTGAGCGTTTGCCATGCCAGTGGTACGTCAGGCAACAGGAATATCGGCAAGGTGTCTGGAAGCTCACCCAGGTCACCAACGGTGCGGATGTCTATTCCGAAATAAATACAAGCGCAGGTTAAACCCACAATGGCGACCAGCGGCGATGGAATTGTCTTGTTGATCAGAGGGAAAAGATAAATAATCGCAAGCCCTGCAAGAGTAACCGCATAAACGTGCCACGTGACATCAATAAGCTCTGGTATCTGCGCTAAAAAAATAAGAATGGCCAAAGCATTTACGAAACCAGTGACCACGGAGCGTGATACAAAGCGCATGAGCTCTCCGAGTTTCAAATAGCCCGCGACTAACTGAAAAACCCCCGTCAATACTGTCGCGGCCAGCAAATATTGCAGACCGTGCTCTTTCACCAAGGTCACCATTAGCAACGCCATCGCGCCAGTGGCTGCTGAAATCATGCCTGGTCGACCACCCATAACGGCGGTAACAACCGCAATGCAAAAGGAGGCGTACAACCCCACTTTGGGGTCGACACCCGCAATGATAGAAAAAGCGATGGCCTCAGGTATAAGCGCCAGGGCGACAACAATGCCAGCAAGAAAATCACCACGAATATTCCCAAGCCAGTCTCGCCGGGTGGAAGAAAGAAGCATGTTATATCCTAGTTAAGCGTACCCGAGTGATCGGGAAAAGGTGCGCAATAAGCACGATGGTCCAGTTGCTGACTTGATACGGCAGAAAGCGGGGCCGCCGATCAGCGCACAATTGGATGGGCCGTCGGCCGAGATTGGAGCCCGCGCACTATAGAGTGCGGTGCAGCAAAGGGCCAGCGATGCCGCCATTTATCGGAGCCGTGGCTATATTCCACGGAGCACCCTAGCTATGACACGCATCTGTTGTGGTGTTTTTGATCGCACCGCAGCATTTTTCATTGAAAGATACTGACAACTGGCACAAGCTCTGCAACTTGGTTCGGTCTGAAATACGCGAGAAACACCCAAACGACGATCAAAAACAAGATGTGTCATCCCCATCATGGAGAAAGAATATGCAATACCAAAATAAGCCTGGCATCTTCAAACGGATAGCCGCTGTGGCAGCAGCTGCACTAGCAACGGCACTGATCCCACTAAACCTACAAGCAAATGAAATTATTGAGATCATTCAGGATGCACCTGAGTTGGTTCAAATCGACCTAGGCAACGACGGTCATTCGCACGGTGACATCTCGGCTTTTGAGGCAGCGTTTCGCACAAAAGAGGGTAACAAAGGCGTTATCGAGGGCTTTATCACCACAGTAGATGCCGCGAGCCTAGAAGGGGGTGAAGTCCATCACCGCCTGGTTGATATCGTCATCGACTTTGGCGCCACCGATACGCTGGTGGTCGGTGGCCGTTCCCGTTACCGCTCACAGGCTTTTGAGCTCACTGCCGACGACCCTCAGACACGCGCCGTAGTCGGTGGTACTGGACGATTTATGGGCGCTCGCGGTCAAATCACCACCATCCGCATGGCCACAGGAAAATACAGTCACCTCATCGAGCTCGTCGACTAGCGGCTAGCGGCTAGCCGGCACTCCTTAAACAGCCGCCCGACAACTCCAAATCCTAGCGCCCGTCTGGCGAGATATTTTTCTTGAAAAAGCTCACCGCTCGATCAGAAACAATCTCGCGGGTTGCGGCTCTATCGATGTTAAATTGGGTACCACACAGGTCGAGCTCATGATTAAACCGATCAACGATCCTCGTTACGATATTACATTCAAGAAAAATGAAATGACCACCGCTAGGCAGCATCACCAGTTCAGCTCCTGGAATGGCCTTTGCGTAATCCGCGGCGCCTAAATCGGGATTCACCAATTCATCATCCATTGCAGCCATAATCAGCACGGGCAAATCTATCTTCGCCAAACTTTCACGAGTGATTGCCGGGCCCACCGCCGGGGCCATCGCGAACACTGACGTGATTCGTTCATCCAAATAAGAACTTGACGCATTTTCAAAATCCACGTCACCAGAATCGGTCGCAAGCTCACAATCAGCTCCCCCCTCACCGGCGCAGTAGGCATTCATCAACTCAGGCTTATAGATCGCACCAGCCAACGCAAGGACCGTATATCCCCCCGACGAAAACCCCGCCGCACCTATCTGTTTTTGATCGATAAGATCCGCCCAGCGCTCATCTGCTAACAGATGATCCAATAAAGCGCTAATGTGCGCCGGGCGACGCCAAACACTGATTACACCTTGGTCCGTATTGTTTCGTGTGGTGTTCAGCGGATGATTTAACGCCGCGACGATAAAACCATTGGCGCTAAGGGCGCTGATAAGCCAGCTATGATTAGCATATTCCCCCCCGCTACCATGACTGAGAAGCACAAGCGGGCGTTTTGAACCCTTATGATGTCCACGACCGTCAGGAAACCAAACCTCAAAAGGCACGACCTGTTCACCGCCAGCCTCTGGCAAAACGCCAACTTGGCCTTGGCGCTTACCACACGAGATAACTAAAAAAATCATCCCGACCACCAACAGTAATCGCATAGCCATCTGGCATTGATTGAACTCGACCTGATTCTTCACCGACCCACTGACCTAGCACCACCTTTTCCAAAACCCCGGGGCGGAATCACAGTTGCACCGCGCCCAACCATTTAGACCTAAAGCACAGTAGAGAAAAAGCGCCAACTCACGGCTCTCCAACCACACACAGGCGTGTTGCAGGATAACATCATTGCCCCCGCTGGCGCGGTGGCTGCAAACCTGCCTCCACCACCGCGGACGCCACCACGGCGCACGCTGCACGCCAGCACCCCTAATCAGCACAGGCTCTTGGAGTCACGAGGCCCGGGGGGCGTCCCCCGCCGGGCCCGTTCACCAGTGCCGGATCCATCTCAACTGACGAACTCGCAATCACACCTGCGTCAGTACATAGTAGGGGGGTCGCCAACCAATCAAGGATCGCAAATGAGCCTTTCTCCTGGTCCAATGAAAGTCATTCACGGATTCCACAAAACAAAAGCTGAAGTGCTCGAGGACATCAAACGGCTCGATCTGTGGCCTACTGTTTATGTCTCCGAACGGATGGAAGAACTACCCCCGCACTGGCATTGCGTCGACAACTGCGGCTATGTCATGCAAGGCAGCAGCTATGTGATCGATGAAAATGGTAAGCACATTCCCCTGCAAGCAGGCGACAAACTGGAAATTCCAGCCGGTGCAATCCACGCTGAAGGCAAGGTCACCCAACGCATAGTTTATATCGTTGGCATCTCGAAACCGGAAAATCTGTTCGACGCACTGCTGCCTTTAGAGTCGCCTGAAACCAGTCCGCTCAACTTATGATAACGCACTGTCTGCACCATACCTGCTGGTCCGGTAATGCTGTCTGCTGTTCATAGACAACTCAATTCTAGAGCGCTTAATTAATAGCAGATATTGGGATCACTCCCATATCATCGACACGATGCTATCATTTGATCTTACCAAAGAACGTTATAAGGACTGAGTCATGCAATCATCACAGTTGCATTCGGGCGACCAGCAAAACGAAATTGGCGGCTTTCTTGGCTGGATTGAAAAAAGCGGCAACAAGCTACCAGATCCGGTTTTTCTTTTTCTTTGGTTGATTCTAGGGCTGGTCATAATCTCTGTAATTGCCAGTCTAACTGGACTGTCTGCGACTCACCCCACCGCGATTGATCCAGCTACCGGAACTCATGCGGTTATTGTTGCATCGAGCCTGCTGTCGCCTGACAACATAGCCCGTTTGTGGATTGATATGCCCACAACCTTTACCCACTTTCATCCCCTTGGTTATGTTCTGGTGGTTATGCTCGGTGCTGGCGTTGCAGAGCGCGCAGGCCTTTTCGGCACCGGTATGCGCGCTGCCGCGCGGAATCGCCCAAAGGCGGTACTAACCCCTATTGTTGTTCTAGCAGGCATGATGGGTAACTTAGCAGCGGACGCGGCCTATGTGGTGCTTATTCCGCTGGCAGGTATTGTTTTTCATGCAGCGGGCCGGCATCCAATTGCCGGGATCGCTGCTGCCTTCGCTGGGGTTTCCGGCGGTTTCTCGGCCAATCTATTACCGGGCCAGCTCGACGCCCTCCTGTTTGGCATTACCGAGGCCAGCGTGGAAACCGTATTTGGCGAGTTTTCCGTGAATATTGCGGGTAATTGGTTTTTCATCGCGGCGATGACGTTTATCTTTTTGCCAGTTATTTGGTTTGTAACAGACAAAATCATTGAACCACGCCTCGGGTCATTTGACCCCTCCCTTGCCGCAGCCACCGGCGCTGGGGACGAGAGCGATCAGCCTCTTACTAACCCTGAGAGAAAAGGCTTAGCGTACGCTGGATGGGCAGCACTGGCCGTTGTGGGATTGTGGATATTCTTTGCCTTTGGTCCTGGCACACCTCTGATCGACGAAAGCGCTGCTGAGGAAGCTCAGTTCGCGCCATTTTATAAAAGCTTAGTTGCGGGCTTTTTCCTACTGTTTCTACTTGCGGGCTGGGCATACGGCAAGGGTGCAGGCACGATTTGTGATCATCGAGATTTGGTGCGCATGATGACTGGCGCCATGGAGGATCTTGCTTACTACTTAGTGCTCGCCTTCACTGCGGCACACTTTGTAGCCATGTTCGCCTGGTCCGATCTGGGTTTGATTCTGGCCGTACACGGCGCGAATTTTCTCAGCAGTACCGATCTGCCCGCATCGGTTTTGCTCGCTTTAATTATCTTGGTTTCTGCTCTACTGAATTTATTTGTTGGCTCAGCAAGCGCCAAATGGGCGCTCATTGCCCCAGTTATGGTGCCAATGCTTATGCTCTTGGGCATCTCGCCGGAAATGGCCACAGCCGCCTATCGAGTCGGCGACAGCGCTACGAATATTATCACGCCGCTTATGGTCTATTTCCCGTTGATTTTGATCTTCTGTCAGCGCTGGCAAAGCACCTTTGGTCTGGGCAGTTTGGTCGCAACTATGCTCCCCTACTCACTGGCTCTTATGGTTGCCGGTTTAGCTATGACCATAGGCTGGGTTATCCTAGACCTGCCATTGGGACCAGGGGCAAGCGTCTTCTTGGATTCTGCTGCCACCGGGACAAGTAGCACGCATGGGGGCTGAACTATATGCAGCCGGTCAAGCAGTTAACACTTCCTACCGCTCAACTAAAGGTGGTCATTTCCAAATACTCTTCTAAGTTATTTTCAATCCATTTTAGCTCTTCGGATTTACTATCCTGGGAATCCCCACGCCTCAACAGCGCAACTAACCCATGTACAGACGCCCAAATATGCACAGCTTTTATCCTGATATCTTTCTCTGCCGCATCAGGCATAAAAGGTTTCAGTCCTTCAATTACACCATTAAAGGCTGCGTCGGATCGTGTCTCCAAATCAGGATACCGAGACATGTCTGAATCTATATTCCCAAACATCAAATCGTAGATGTGCGGGTAGCCCAATCCAAATTTTATGTAGTGGGCACCGTAACTTGAAAATGTATTTGCATTCTCCCTTCCTTCATTAATCAATTCGTAACCTCTTCGGATCAACTCTGCTTTAAGATCACTTTTGTTTTTAAAATGTCTATAAAACGCAGTCGGTGAGACGCCCGCTTTCTCTGCCACGTATCGCATATTGATTTGGTGCCACGACTCCGTAATGCAAATTTCCCATGCAATTTCAATGAGTCGCTCTTTCAGATTTTCTTTGTGGTAGCTCATATCAAATCAATATTTACAGCGTAAGCATTTTCCTGGGGTATTTTGCGAATTCAGTCAACATAGCCCAAGGCTAAGGAACAAGTCGCGACCAATGATATCAACAATCTCGCTAACAACCGAGAGATTCAACCTCAGGATAATCATGTTTTACAGGATAGCTTTGCTCCAGTTGACAATGAAAACAGCGTTGATCAGCAGGACGCAGTCGGCACGATTCCTGAGGATCTGCAGAGCACCCTTTTACGCGCGGGGCCAAACTCAAGGATCTCAGGCCCCAATCACCACTGGTTTCTGGGTGACGGGATTTAGTATGTAGTAACGGTTTCGTTGGGTTAAAACCAAGGGATTGGAGGAAAAACGGGTTTGCCCGCAGCTGCACGTTTACATTGATTTTATGTCATATTGTATAGACTGCTGAGCAAGACCAAATGGTGGAAAGTGATGAGCGAAGCCCTGCAAATGCCGACAAGACCCGATCCAGATACTGCTGCTTTGAACGAATTAGATCTGATGCTGCCGGATCTATTCCATGATGATTATCATGTCAAAGTGTTCGAACGGTTGCGCGCAGAAGATCCAATTTATCGTCAGGAAGTCGAGGAGATTGGCACTGTTTGGAATGTCACAAAATATCAAGACATTATGGCAGTTGATACAGATCACGAGAGCTTCTCGTCGGAAGGCTCAATCATTGTCACCGATCAAGAGGAAGACTTCCCTCTGCCGATGTTTATTGCAATGGACCCGCCAAGGCATGATCAGCAGCGTCGAGAAGTTAACGGCGCAGTGACTCCGAGAAATCTTGCGGTCATGGAAGGAACGATCAGAAGTCGCGTTCAGAAGATTTTAGAAGATTTGCCCGTGGGAGAGACGTTTAATTGGGTCGATTTGGTGTCGATCGAGCTAACCACTCAAATGCTTGCGACGCTTTTTGATTTTCCCTTTGAAGATCGGCGCAAACTAACCCGGTGGAGTGATGTTGCAACTGCAGATGAGGGCTCCGGCATTGTCGACAGTGAAGAGCAACGTCGTGAGGAATTAGGCGAATGCTTGAGCTATTTCACAGAGCTTTGGAATCAGCGGGTGAATCAACCGCCGGCTGGGGATTTGGTTTCAATGCTAGCGCACGGCGAGTCCACAAAAAATATGGGGCCAATGGAGTATCTTGGAAACTTAGTTCTGTTGATTGTGGGTGGCAATGACACGACGCGCAATTCGATCTCCGGGGGTGTCCGTTTCTTGAACCAATTTCCAGACGAATACCAAAAACTCATGGCGAACCCGGGGCTGATTCCGAATATGGTGCCCGAAATCATTCGTTACCAAACACCACTTGCTTATATGCGGCGGACCACAACCCGAGACGTACAATTGGGAGACAAATTGATCCCAGAGGGCGATCGCGTGTTGATGTGGTACGTCTCGGGAAATCGAGATAGCAGCATGATTGATCAAGCTGACCGCTTTTGGATCGATCGGCCGAAAGCTCGTCAACAGCTGAGCTTTGGTTTTGGTATCCATCGTTGCATGGGCAATCGTCTGGCTGAGATGCAGCTTCGAGTGCTCTGGGAAGAAATATTGAATCGTTTTCAGGCGGTGGAAGTCGTCGGTGAGCCTACCTATGTGAATTCCAACTTCGTAAAGGGTTACTCCGATTTACCGGTTATTGTGCACCGACGATAAGACACACGCTTGCTTGGGTAACCAAGATATCTGGTGGCAGCGTGAGTGACGCCATGAAGCGAAGAACCCGACCACCGCGCTCCTGAACGGCGAGTTGGGCGCACAAACCCCGTAATATCAGCAGCGGACTATCGGGATATTGGAACCGATGACCCGACGGCAAGCCGGGGGGATTTATCAACGCATTTATAACGACGTTATGCTTCGTACCTCGAACACCCCAAGCCACTTCGAGGCGCAGAGCTGAAAGGTCTACGATACGACTTTGAGGCCCGGTACCCGCGTTATTGACCAAATGGAATTGCCGCAACTGGGATAACCAGTTGCTTATCCGCGTCAATCGCGGCCGGGCGGCTTGCCGGCGAGGTAATCATTAAGTACCTCATGAAAGCGGCGTACTCGGGTTTCCTGAGCGGCAAAGTAAGGTTCCTGATAGCCCCGGGACTTCCAGCCTGTTCGCTGCCCTGACGTTAACTGCCAGTCTTGGAACACAACCTGATCAGAAAGATCCTGCACCGTTGAACCGTCGCCGTAGACACGATAATCCAGTTCACCTTCCTGTACTGCCATTTCGACTTCCGCCGTACGATTCACGAAGCCTTCCTTGCCTTCAACCGGATAAAACATTGACCACTGATCGAAATAGCATTTTTCCGGGTCGGTGGGATGAGGTTCCCAACGCCAGACTATAAATGAATCGGCGCCCGGCGCAATGGCGACATTGGGAAACAGCACTCCAAAGGGACTCTCTGTCAGATCTTCATCGTTGAGGTGTTCGTAGTGCAGATAGCCTTTTTCTTTCCACAACTTGCGTTTATTGGCTTTTAGATCCAGCCAACCCTGCATCGCTTTGGTTTCGTAATCGGGGTAGCTATCGGGATCGATATCCCAGGTTCGTAATTCTTCATCGAAGGGATGTGGCACCCCTTCCGGGAGACGGTCCCGCAGCGAAGGGCGACCCATTTGTATGATTCGATTGTGACCCATAGGGAACATTTCATATCGGGAAGTAAAATGATCCTGGTCAATCAGTGGAGGTACTTGAGGATGGACCACTCTTGTGTGGTAAGACTCATTGAAATTGTCAGACCAGAACTTCCAGTTTACATCTAACTCAATGCGTAGCCAGTGTGCCCGGACCGTTTTTTCAAACTGATGACCTTTGTATAATTCGGGGGTGGGCTCCAGATATTTCATGAGACTTGGCGCCTCATCATCCATCGTATACCAGACAAGTCCTGCCCACGTGTCGACGCGCACCTCGAGGAGTTTCAAATTGCCAACAGGATCACCCTGGGGAAAATCATCGCGATCCGGACACGCTTCCAAAACGCCATCAAGACCCCACTGCCAGCCATGATACGGGCAGAAGAAACTGTCCTGGCTGCTGTTATCCCAGACGAGTTTTGCAGCGCGATGGCCGCAAGCGTTGTAAAACCCCTTGAGTGATTGGTCTTTTTGACGAACGATCATGACGGACTCATGCATAAAATCATGCACGATGTAGTCGCCAGGTTCTTCCAGTTGCTGCTCGCGTCCAGCCACATGCCAGATCTTGGTCCACAGGTGTTCCCATTCTTCTTTCATGAAAGCTGGATCGTAGTAACGTTCCCTGGGAATTGGGTCACCGCGCAGGTTACCCGGATCCTTACCATCCATTGCCAAAGGGTGCGGTTCAACCTTCGTCATGAATCACCTGTTGTTATCTCTTAGTCCCGTCGATTTAAAACCCATTACGCGAAACTGTCAAAATGACCGAGTTTATGGGGCTCAGGCGGGAGCATCAATCTTGTCTATGGTCAGCGAACAGGGCTGGCCGTGACTACCCACCAGGCTGAGAACGGTGTTTAATCCTAGTGATATCCCCACTAGATGAAACGAGAATTTAACTATGGCAAAAGTGAAGAAAGTTGAAGATTTACTGGCAGAGCAGGCCATTCGAAAAGCAGTCACCTGTTATTCCAGAGGCGCCGACCGGTGCGACATCGATATCCTGAAATCTGCCTTTCATCTGGACGCCGAGGTAAAGTACGGCAGCTACGATGGCCACTACGCGCAGTTCTGTGAAAACGTTGTTGCCGGTCACCTGGCTATGAACTACACGACCCACACGGTTGTGAACCACTATTTCGATATAGACGCGAGCGCCGGTACCGGCGTCGGCGAGATCTATGTTCTAGCCTTTCTCTCTATGTCCCAGGCCGGTGATGTGATGGCGGTGGATCAATACAAGGAGAGCGAATCAGAAGGCGGCCACGAATATCTTGTCGCTGGCCGATACATCGACCGATACGAATGCCGAGACGATGACTGGCGGATTAGTCTGCGTCAATACGTCATAGATTGGAGCCGAACCGCCGAGTACACCGGCGATGATCCCAACAAGTTGTTTGAGACTTTGATCTATCGCGGAACGCAGGCCAAGGATGATGTTTCTTATGGGATTTTGGGTGATTAATGAGGGCCTATCTGGAGCGTGGCATGCCGCAATCGGTGCGCAGCTGTGCCGCGCGGACGGGAGTGATCACTGTTGATGAGGGTAGGCAGTAACACTCAGGGCAGCTCAGACATACAAAATCTCTTGATGGGCATTGGATCATAATTTCAAAGTCTCTTTCCGCGCCGTATTTCTAGTCACGGTGTAACAATTTGCATGGGCAATGGCTAAACCCTGTCAGGGCTTGTAGCTTGCGGCTGACGTTCTCAAAGCCAATTAATCCATGGCGGTCGAGCCGCAGTTTTTCGAAACACCTCGCATCTTGAAAGGCATGCAGGTGCTCCGTCTTGATGTTGTGCTGAAATCCCACCAAGAACTCTAATCAGAGCGTGTTCAACTTTGAGCCGATTGACTGCGTCGATGAGGGGATGGTTACAAAAGGCCGGCGAGTAGCTTTTTACACAAGCCGATCAGAAGTACCAGCGCAAGCTGGAATAAAACAGATTCGGGTTGGCGCCGTATTCCGACCCGAGCATGAGGGTTTGGTCAGGGCTTATGCCTAAGTCCTTGCCAGAAAATAAATATAGGCCGAAATCCATATAGAAGTTCTCCGCGACATTGTACTCCGCTGCGATAGAGGTGTACGCAGATTGGTCGTTGAGATTTAGAATTCCCATTAGAGCGACTGACAGTAGCGGTGATACTTGAACAGAAATACTGGGTATCAAGTAGTTCTCGCCCAGTAAGAAAACCCCTCCGCGTTGATACGGGGTGGTTTGATAAAGCGATAGATAGTCGTCGGGGTTTTGACTACCCGCACCATTGTAGTGGTACTCAATCATGCCAAAAATGTTCTCCTGAAAGGCATAATCCACACCTGTCGAAACCCTAGCATAGTCGTAGTCGCCATCGACATAGGCGACTTCAAGCCAAAAGCCTAGATCACCCAATTCAGACTGCACGCCGCCGCCAATGAGGGTTTGCTGGGCGTATTCGATCAGTGAAAAATTAAAGTCTCTGCCGCCCATGTTGTTACGTATCTGGACGAATGCTGCAGAGGTTGATTGATCTGCGTCTTTGCCTAGGACCAGCCCAAAATCGACTTCACCCAGCTCGCCCCAGGGTCTTTGGAAGCGGATCGCGTCGACTCCGGTACGATACTCTGTGTTGAACGTTCTAACGTCAAAGGGCAAAAATACGTCAATCGGATTGATAAAGCGTGCTGCCCCAAAAGCGATGGCCTGGCGGCCGACGGTCAAATCACCGGCATTTAATTGCACTTGAAAATTTAGGCGATCGAGGTTTTGGTAGACTTGGGTTTTGCTTGCTGCATCGCTGGTTAAAGATGTTTTGAGGTCACCGACCCGATAGCTGTCACCAACAATATTAAAGGCCTGCAAATCACCTCCGATGGATCGCGAGACCGACAATGAGCTTAGCTCGTAATGAAATTGGAAGACCATCCAGTCGGTGAAGGATTCCACCATAAGGCGACCACTAGTTTGCGCCTGATAGATGGAGTCCGTTTCGAAAAAATCGTTGGCGACCGAATCTTGGATCACCCCATAGGTTTTCAAATAACCCGAAATATTGGTTTGAGCGCGAGGCGAACGATCGGGTGCACTCGGCTCAGCGACCGGTGCGAGAGAGCGTCGCGCGGATGAGGCCTCCCGCGGCGCTTGCGGCGCTGCTTCAATGAAAGGAGCTCGCGTTGCTAGCTCGGTCTTGGGCATTTTCGGGGTCGCCAAATCCGTTTCCCAAGTCCATACGCCCTCAAAGCCGGCAGCGCGCGCGCGTTGCTTTAAGGGTTCAATGGGTCGACCTTTGATCGGCAAAATAACCCGGTAGTAAGGCGTCCCTTTGAGGGAGATTTGAGATAAAACGCCTTGCTCGTTAAGCCGGGCCTCAATCCTTTGAAGGTGCTTTGCGGCGTTAGATTCATTGACGAAACTTCCCAACACAAGCACCGGTTCTGCATGCGCAAGACAGGCAAATAAGCAGGTGAATACCCCTAAAACGATGCGCGCATAACCGTTAGAATTCATTCTTGCCTCACCTCAACTCACCTCAAAGCCCGCTGGAGGTTTAAGCGCGGCAACTTGAATTCAAATTTTGTATGCGCGCGTGCGTGCACCAATCCTCCTTAAGGTTGCTAAGCTGGAACGATGAATCGATGTTTGGGGCGACGTCTTCGCTGAGTTGGAAGAGATCACGAATTACGAATTTCGTCCAAGTGAACAACCCCGTCCTCCAAATGGATCAACCGGTCAGCCCGATCCATAATTTTTTGATCGTGGGTTGAAAAGACAAAGGTCATGTTCATCTGCGCATTGAGGTCTCGCATCATATCGAGCAGTGCGATGCCTGTGGTCGAATCCAAATTTGCCGTGGGTTCATCGGCCAGAATAATGTCGGGTTTGGAAGCCATCGCCCTGGCTACGGCAACGCGTTGCTGCTGTCCGCCCGAGAGTTGTGCCGGTCGCCGGTCGCCCAGTCCCTCAAGGCCGACCAATGCGAGCATCTCTTGAACCCGGGTTTTGCGATCTTTTTCATCGATGCCTTGCAGCAGCATGATGTACTCGATGTTCTCTTCCGCTGACAGCACAGGAATCAGGTTATAGGACTGAAAAATAAAACCGATATGATCACGGCGAAAATCAGATAGCTGCCTCCCGGACATGTTGGCGATGTTCGTGCCCGACAAAAAGACGTCGCCTGAATCCGGCTCATCAAGCCCTCCAATCAGTTGTAGCAGGGTGGTTTTGCCCGACCCCGATGGACCAATGATGGCTGTGAACTCACCTTCTTGGATGTGGGTGCTGACGTCGGAGAGCGCGGTGACCTGGGTCTGGGCTTCACCGAACTTTCTGACGAGGTTTTTGGTTTCAATCACGGTTTTCATTAAGTTGATCCTAAAGAGCGCGTTGCAGTGCCTGACTGGGCACGATTCGGGAAGCGAAAACAGCGGGGTAAATCGCCGCGGCGACGGTGAGTAGCGTGACATAGATCGGAAAGGCAACAAACTGATAGGCGCGGACCTCAGTGTGCATGTTGCCGTCTAAGAGCACGCCCGACATTTCCATACGTCCCATGGGAATACCATTTGATTCAAAATAAGACGAGGCAAGGTAGCCCAGCAGAACCCCAAAAGCGCAGGCCATTAAGGCGAGAAAAAAGGCTTCGAACAAGACCAAGGCAATGATTTGACGAGGCGTTGTGCCAATGGCTTTAGCGACCCCAAATTCGTAGATGCGTTCGTAAATCGACATGAACATCGAATTGATAACCCCGAGGGATGTCAGGATGAATAATACGGCGCCCACGATTGCAGAGGCGTAGCTGCTCATCTCAATCATGCCACCGATAGAAGGTTGTAGGTCGAGCCAGCCCAGTGCCTCGACATTGCCTTGGTTGAGACGCGCTAACGTCGGTAGGGCTTTGTTTTTTGCATCTTCGGGATCAACAAATTGAACCGCAATCTGATGCACATGCCCGTCCATCCCTAGAAGAGGTTGGGCTGCGCTGAGATTGATGAACGCGAGGGTTTGATCCATCTCCTCTGGCCCGAATTCAAAAAAACCGGTCACCCGAAATAGCTCCTGGGTGATCTCACCGGTGTCCACTTGTGCGGCGGTGATAATGATCCGATCACCTAGGGAGACTTCCAGTAGCTCCCCCATTAGTTTTCCGAGTAGGATTTCTCGCTTTGCGCCGGTTAAGTACTCGCCCTCATAGGTGGCCTCTTCGAGACGGCTGACTCCCAGTTCCGAAGTTGCATCAACCCCATAAATGAGACCGCCAGTGGTGTTGTACGGCGAGGCAATCATGCCCCCAATAATCACTCGTGGCGCGTGGCCCGCGACCCGTTCATCGGCGGCTAAGGCGGCGGTGATGGCGTCGGGATCGTTAAGGAAAAGCTCGGGTTCAAAGTTCTCCCGGAATCCTTTTTGATTCACCTGCGCCTCTCCCTCAAGCGTTTTGGTGATCCCGCCGACCATCACGTCGATCATGCCCAGCATGATGCCATCGACAAGAATAATCACCACCAGTGAACTGGTAATGAGCATGCAGGTTAAGAGGGTTCTGCGAGTATTTCGAAACAAATTGCGCCACGCTAGCTTCAAACTCAGCATCAGTGACTCCCCAACGCGACGCGGGGCAGTATGCGCGCGGCTCTCAATCCTGGCGGAAGGCTGATCAGTGCTGCAGTCAGCAGCATAAAGCCCATGGGCATGAATACGACATAGGCAGAGAGGTCCCCCTTCATGGTGTCAAAAACAACTCCGCCCATGTCCACCGAGATATCGAGTTTTATGCCAACTTCGGTAAACCACACAATCACCGGAAGAATGAGCGCGAGGCCCACACTGATGCTGATGCTTGCGAGCATCACCGTCTCAATAAAAATGAGTTTGACAAGCTCTGACGGACGACAACCGATTGATTTCAAGACACCAAACTCCTTGGTTCGCTCAAGCACCGACATCAGTACTGTA